>Ga0164290_1000439_pt1 | contig 134433 bp, 129 predicted proteins | sample Micstemetagenome_FD_108782 | JGI IMG/M metagenome (GOLD analysis project Ga0164290, IMG submission 108782) | Contaminated culture microbial community from soil near Moab, Utah, USA - Microcoleus steenstrupii SON62 (Illumina Assembly) | ecosystem: Environmental > Terrestrial > Soil > Soil crust... | reverse complement strand
TCGAGCACTTCCGCGACTATGTGGCCCCGCTGCTGAACGGCAAGGCCAAGGCGATGGTGGTGGTCGGCAGCCGCATCGAGGCCGTGCGCTGGCAGATCGCCATCGAGAAATACATCAAGGAGAGGGGCTACAAGATCGGCACGCTGGTCGCCTTCTCCGGTGAAGTGGACGACAAGGACTCCGGCCCGGATGCCTTCACTGAGAACAGCCCGACGCTGAACCCCTTCCTCAAGGGCCAGGACATCCGCGAGGCCTTCAAGGGCGACGAGTACCAAATCCTGTTGGTGGCGAACAAATTCCAGACCGGCTTCGATCAGCCGCTGCTGTGCGCCATGTATGTGGACCGGCGGCTTGCGGGCATTCAGGCGGTGCAGACGCTGTCCCGGCTGAACCGCGCCTATCCGGGCAAGGACACCACCTATGTCGTGGATTTCGTGAACGAGCCGGAGGAGGTTTTGGCGGCGTTCAAGACTTACTTCGAGACCGCCGAACTGTCGGCGACGACCGACCCGAATTTGGTCTTCAATCTTCGCGGTAAGTTAGACGCCCAGGGCTTCTACGACGACAATGAAGTTGACCGGGTAGTGAAGGTTGAATTGAATCCGAACGCCACTCAGGGCGAATTGGTCAGCGCGTTGGTGCCGGTGGCTGATCGCATATTGAAGCGCTACAGGAAGGCGTTGGAGACCTTCAAGAACGCAAATGAGCACGATGATCTGAAGGCTGTGGAAGCCGCAAAGAAGGAACTGGACGCGCTGATCCTGTTCAAAGGCGATATCGGCCTGTTCATTAGGCTCTATACGTTCCTTTCGCAGATTTATGACTATGGCAACACGGCCATCGAGAAGCGGGCGATCTTCTACAAGCGCCTTTTGCCGTTGCTGGAGTTCGGGCGCGAGCGTGAGGGGGTCGATCTCTCCAAGATCAAGCTCACCCATCACAGCCTTAAGAGCCAGGGTAAGCGCACCATGCCCCTCAAGGACGGCGAGGCACCTAAGCTGGAACCGATCACCGACGCTGGCAGCGGTGGCCTAAATGATCCCGGCAAGGCGTTCCTGTATGAGATCATTCAGAAGCTGAACGACCTCTTCGAAGGCGACCTGTCGGACAAGGACCAGTTGGTCTATGTGACCCAGGTGATCAGAGAGAAGTTGCTGGAGTCCGAGAAGCTCCAGCAGCAGGCCACTAACAATGCCAAACAGCAATTCGCCAGTTCACCCGACCTCGACAGCGAGATCGAGAACGCGATCATGGACGCCCTTGATGCTCATAATGCCATGAGCACGCAGGCGCTGAATTCCAAGGTCATTCAGAACGGCATCAAGGACATTCTGCTGAACTACTCGCGTCTGTGGGAAACCCTGCGCGAGCGCGCTAATCAATAAGGCAGAGCAAATGAAAGCCGTCATTCTCACCCGCGTTTCCACGAAAGATCAGGAGGAGGGCTACTCGCTGGCAGCGCAACGGCAGCACTTAATCGAGTATTGTTCTGCCAAGAAGCTCGAAGTCATCAAAGAGTTCGAGATTGTTGAGTCATCGACACGAGGCGAAAGGAAAGCATTTGAGGAAATGCTGCGGTTTGCCAGTTCTCAAGGCGAGACCATCGCGATAGTAGCTGCTTCGGTTGATCGCTTTCAGCGCGATTTTCGGGCAACGGTTCGCGCCAATGATTTGATGGAATCGAACCTTATAGAGATTCACTTCCAGCGAGAGAATCTGGTTATCAACAAGAATGCTAGCAGTGCGACGCGCATGACGTGGAACGTGGCAGTGTCGATGGCGCAGATGTATGTCGATACAATGCGGGATAACGTGAAGCGTAGCATTGAGTATAAGTTTCGGAACGGCGAATGGGGCGGCAAGGCCCCAATAGGCTACTTGAACAAGCGGAGCGCGGAGGGTAAGGGCACCTTAGTGCTCGACCCGGAGCGCGCGCCGCTCGTTCGTATGTTGTTTGAGGACTTCGCTAGGGGCGGTGATTCAATCTCCGGTGATCTTGTCCAGAAAGCGCGTCGATGGGGTTTGAACAACAAGACTCGCAAGGGCGGGTCCCTTACTGCGAGCCAAATTCAACATATTCTTCGCAACCCATTCTATTTTGGAGAAATGGCGTTCAAGGGTCGGGTGCGTCCGCATGTCTATGAAGCGATCATCACAAAAGAGCTTTGGGATCGCTGCCAGGAAGTCATGGCGGGACGGAATCGACCGACCACAGCTCATTATTCGGAAAAGCCCTTTGTCTTTCGCGGCCTGCTTAAATGCGCTGTTTCCGGTCGTGTGGTCACTTCCGACATCAAAAAGGGCAAACACGTCTACTTGATTTGCCGTGACCCTGCTGATTCGGAGCGCAAGCTGTTCGTGCCAGAGGCCGAGGTTCTTGGGCAGTTGGTCGGCGTGCTCAAGTCAATTCAAGTGCCGAAGACTGTCCTGGGTCAACTTCTTGCCCAACTGAAAGTCAGCCACGAGATCGAGCAACGGTCTCATGTGGAGGCAAAAGATAGGTTGCGCCGAGACCTTGACCGCATCGATGAGAGTCTATCCCGCCTGCTCGATCTTTTGGTGGACGGGAGTATTACTCGCAGTGACTACGACAAGAAGGCGACCGAGCTTAAGCGCAAGCAAACCGAATTTACGTTACGCGTAGAGCAGTTAGGAAAAGGGCGCGCTGAGTTCAGAACGACGCTCGAAACCTTGATTTCCCTAGCTTCTCGGGCTGCCGATATCTTCGAGCGTTCGAAAACCGAGCAAAAGCGCCAACTGATCGCTTTCGTGTTTTCGAACTTGAAGCTGAAGGGGAAAAAGCTAGAAGTTTCATTGAGATCGCCCTTCGATCTGATGGTGAATCGGGCGACTTATGAAAGTTGGCTGGGGGACTAGGATTCGAACCTAGACTAGCGGAGTCAGAGTCCGCGGTCCTACCGTTAGACGATCCCCCAGCAGGGGCCGGAAACAGGCCTTTGTAGGCCTAGCGTACCATAGTCGCGGCGGCTTAACGCCAGCTTAGCGCATCTTACCGCGAACGGCGCGGGCGGTGAAATGCCATGCGCGCGTGGCCTTGTCCAGCCCTTGGCGGCGGGGTCGTGGCCGGGCTTTTGGGCTCCGTGAAGACCTTCTAGGGTGGGCTTTCCCGCCGCCCTCATGCCCCCTTTGACAGATCCATGCCGGTCGTCCTCGCCGCCGTCCTCATCAACGCCATTCCGGTCAGCTTGGTGCTTCCCATGCTGCCCTACCTGGGCACGCAATACGGCGCCTCACCGTTTGAGGTGTCCATCCTGTTCACGCTCATGCCGCTGGTGGGCATCATCGGCAACCCGCTGTGGGGCCGGGTCTCCGATAGGCTCGGTCGGCGCGCCGCCATGACATTTACGCTGGGCGGCACGGCGGTCGCGTTCATGGCCTTTGCCTTCGCGGACTCGCTGTGGGCGCTGTTCGCTACCCGCGCGCTGCAGGGCGTGTTCCACGGCTCCAACTCCATCGCGCTGGCCTACATGGCCGAAACCACCGCGCCCAAGGACCGCGCCAAAAGCATGGGCTACGTCTTTGGCTCCATGGGGGCCGGCCTTGCCATCGGCCCGGCGCTGGGCGGGGCCTTCATGGCCGGGCACGAGACGGACTTCGACCACTTCCTGCCCTGTCTGGTAGCCGGTGCATTGTCGCTCATCGCCGCGTTGGTGGTGTTCGTCCTGATGCGCGATCCGGTGAAGGCTGAGGCCGCGACGGGGGCCGCCGGGGCTAGGCCCAAACCCAAGCCCGACTTTCGTGCCATCCTGCGCACGCCTGCGTTGCTGGTGCTCGCGGCGATGATTTTCGCCTCGGGCTTCAAGTTCAACGCCGAGCAGTTGCTCTATCCGTTCTGGGGCATGTCGGTGGCCTGGACCGCCAGCCAAACCAGCTTCTTTTACTCCGCGCTGAGTTTGGGATTTTTGCTTACCAGCTTCGGGCTTGTCGGATTTTTCACCAAACGATTCGGCGAGGAGAAAACCGTGCTGATCGCGGCAAGCGTGGATTTCGCCGCCATCATACTCTTCAACATCTTCGCGCCCTCGCAATATGCCTTCGCCTTCCTCATGGTCATCTCGTTCTTCGCACCGCTCTGGGGCACGGTGCTGGCCAGCGTGATCTCACGCCACGCGCCCGAGGGCTACGGCGGCGTCATTCAGGGCATCAGCACCTCGACCCAGTTGGCCGGGCGCATCGTCGGCACGCTGATCGCAGGCGCGCTCACCCAGGCGGTGGGCTTTCGCGCCATGTACGCCGTGCTGGCGGTCCTGCTGTTGTTCATCATCGCCCAGGCCTGGCGTTTCATGCGTGAGGCTGCCGCAAAACCTGCGGTTTAGCGCCGTTTGCGCGTCGTTTGAGCCTTCTCCCCACCCCCGCAAGCCGGTAGCATCGGTGGATTGAGGTGGACGCGGCACCGCCCCTGGGGAGCGGCGGGTGCTGCGTCGAACAGGACGTTCGGGCATGAATCACGGTCGCTGGGCCGCGGGCGCATCGCCGCCGGGCCAAGCTGGAATGTGCGGGGGGAAGGACATGGGCGAGGGCCGCGATCACGACCGCACGTCGCCCGTGTTCGCCGCGCTCGACCTCGGCACCAACAACTGCCGCATGCTCGTTGCTCGGGCCAACGGCGGGGACTTCCATGTCGTGGATTCATTCTCCCGCGTCACGCGGCTGGGCGAGGGCCTCAGCCGCACCGGCGCGTTGTCCGTCGACGCCATGGACCGCACGGTCGAGGCGCTCAAGCGCTGCGCGGATAAAATGCAGCGCCGTCACGTCAGCGTATCGCGGCACGTGGCCACCGAGGCCTGCCGCCGCGCGGCCAACTGCGAGGACTTCCTGATCCGCGTCGAGCGCGAAAGCGGCATCAAGCTCGACATCATCTCCGCGCACGAGGAAGCCACGCTGGCCCTGAAGGGCTGCGCGGGGTTGCTCGATCACGCCGTGCCCCACGCGCTGCTGTTCGACATCGGTGGCGGCTCGACCGAAGTGCTGTATGTGAAGGTGCCCGGCGACGGCACCTTGTCCGTCGTCGACTGCATCTCGCTGCCCATGGGCGTGGTGACCGTGGCGGAAGACTGCGGCGGCGGCGACCTGTGCGAGAAAACCTACAACGAGGTCGCCGACCACGCCGAACGCCTGCTGCGGCCCTTTGAGGCGCGCCACGGCCTGGGCGAGTTGATTGCGGCAGGTGCCATCCAGATGATCGGCACCTCGGGCACGGTCACGACGCTGGGTGGTCTGGCGCTGGGCTTGCCGCGCTACGACCGCACCGCCGTGGACGGCATCACGCTGGACTTCGACACACTGCTCAGCAAAAGCCATTCGCTGTGCAAGATGTCGCTGCCCCAGCGCGCCGCTGAACCGTGCATCGGCTGGCAGCGCGCGGATTTGGTGCTGGCGGGCTGCGCCATTTTGGAGGCCATCTGCCGCGCATGGCCCGTGGGCAAGCTGCGCGTGGCCGACCGGGGCCTGCGCGAAGGCCTGCTGATGGAGATGATCCACCCCTCGTCGCTGCGGGTGGAAACTGCTATGGGCAACGCCTGAATTTTTCTCGCTCCGGCGGCATGACCAAGACACCTCCAAAAAAAACCCGCAACCCCAGCGGACGGGGCCCAAGTGGAAGGGGACTCCACGTGCGCGTCAAGACCGCGCGCGGCCGCAAAATTTCCTCGCAGCGCTGGCTGCAGCGCCAACTCAACGACCCCTACGTGCATCGCGCCAAGGCCGAGGGGTTCCGCTCGCGCGCCGCGTTCAAGCTGATCGAGCTGGATGATCGCTTCAAGATTCTCAAACCCGGCCTGAAGGTCGTCGACCTCGGTGCCGCACCGGGCGGTTGGACGCAGGTGGCCGTGGACCGCGTCAAGGCCGGCTCGGCCAAGGGCGCGCTGGTGGTGGCCATCGACATCAACGAGTGGCAGCCCGTCGCCAACGCCACCTGCCTGACGATGGACTTCATGGATAACGCCGCCCCCGCCGCGCTCAAGGCCGCGTTGGGCGGGCCCGCCGACGTGGTGCTGAGCGACATGGCCGCGCCCAGCACCGGCCATCCGGGCACGGACCACCTGCGGATCATGGCGTTGGCCGAACTGGCTTGGGTTTTCGCGGAGGAAGTGCTGGCCCCGGGCGGTGCATTTATATGCAAGGTGTTCCAGGGCGGCACCGAGGGCGATTTACTCAAGCAAATCAAGGCGCGCTGCGGGGTGGTCAAGCACGCCAAGCCGCCCGCCAGCCGCAAGGATTCCGCCGAGGTTTACCTGCTGGCGACGGGGTTCAAATCTTAACATTCGCGGGGCGAACTCTGTGTTCATCCCCGTTGCCCAGGCCCCCGAGGGCGCGCTTACTATAATAAGTGTGATCCACAAGCCGGGAGACTTAACCATGCCGCTGAACCGCCGCACCTTGTTCACCGCCTCGGCCGCCACCGCCGCCGTCATGGCCGCGCCAGCGCTGGCCGCTACCAGTAAAGGCAAGTTCCGCATGGACGCGCCGCGCGGCCGCGAAGGCATCATGCCCCGCCTGCCGACGCTGGATGTGACCAGCAACCAGCAGTTCCTCACCGACGTGCGCGCTTTCTCTCAGTCGGGCCCCGCCAGCCTGACGCGCGCCGCCCAGGACCGCGCCAAGCAGATCCTGGCCGCCAACGAAATCAAGCCCGACGCCAAGCTGCCGATGGCGCAGGTGATTTCATTGATGGAAAACGATCCGACGCTGATGTCCAGCGCGCGCATGTGGCTGGCGACCCAGCAACTCACCTGGAAGGGCGTGCGCGATGCGTTCCACGGCCGGCTCGACCAATGCTTGTCGGAGCTGACCGCCGCCGAGAAGCTCGGTCCCGGAACGCTGGAACTGAATCCGGCCTTGCGCATTCCCGACTACGCGCGTCATGAAATCCACATCCAGCCCGGCGGCTACGTCGGCGACCCGCTGGCGGGCTACATCTATCACTACGGCACCAACAACTTCTTCCTGGGCCACAACACCCAGGACGAGAATCAAAAAAGCATCGCTGCGGTCACGCCGCTGCCCGCCGACGGCAAAGTGAAGCGTATTTTAGAGTTCGGCGCGAGCTGCGGTCAGACGACCGTGGCATTGAAGCAAAGATTCCCTGACGCCGAAGTGTGGGGCATCGACGTGGGCGGGCCCATGATGCACTACGCGCACATGCGCGCGGCAGATTTGGGTGTGGACGTCAACTTCCGCCAGGCCTTGGCCGAGGAGACGGGCTTCCCCGACGGCTATTTCGATCTGGTGGTGTCCTACATCGTTCTGCATGAAGTACCCAACAGCGTGAACACCAAGATTATGGCCGAAGTCGCGCGGATTTTGCGCGGCGGCGGCACGTACTATCCGGTGGACTTCTACACTTCCGTCGCGGCACCGACGGATGCCTTCGGCAAGTTCCGCCGCTGGTGGGATCACCGTTGGAACGGCGAACCCTGGGCGCTGGAGCACATGGAGTATGACCTGGCGGCCGATTTGCGCGCTGCCGGCCTGACGGTGGAAAAGAAGGGCCCGGCCGCGGGCCTCTACAACTCAGGCGCACGCGGCCGCGCCGGGATGCCCAACATCGTGGCGATGAAGGCTTAAGGGAGACGATCCATGGCAAACGACACCAAACGCCTCGGTGCCGAGGCCGACTTCATCAAGCACGATGCCGACAACATGGTACTGCTGGGCAACCCGCACATCGACAACCTGATGTCGATGATGATCGCGCTGGGCGCGGAAGTCTGGACCGGCCAGCAACGCGTCAAGGTCATCGAAAAGCTGCTCTCGACCAAGGGCAAGGTGACCACCGCGATGATCGAGCAGTACGTGCCCACCGAGGAAGACGCAGCCCAATGGGAGGCCGAGCGCAAGGCCATGGTCGACCGCGTCTTCAGCGTCATGACGCGCAACACGGTCGCGGCCAGGCCCTTTGGCTCGCCCGAGCCCAACATCGAAAAGAAGTAGGAAAACCGGGGGTTTGCAGCTGCAAATCCCCGGCTTGCGCTCCCCACGGGAAGCATGCGATAAGCCCGCGCACCCTGGAGCATTTGCCCGAGAAGTGGTCTTCCGCTTGGCGTGGCAAATGCGACCGACAAAAATGAGGTGCACATGGAGATCGCCGAAGCCCTGACGTTTGACGACGTCCTTCTTGTGCCCGCGGCCTCCTCCGTCCTGCCCGCCACCGCCAATACCGCCACCCGGCTGACCAAAATGATCAGCCTCAACATTCCGCTGATCTCCGCCGCCATGGACACGGTGACGGAATCGGGCCTGGCCATCGCCATGGCCCAATTGGGCGGCATCGGCGTGCTGCACAAGAACCTCACCATCGAGGCCCAGGCCCAGGAAGTGCGCCGGGTGAAGAAGTTCGAATCCGGCATGGTGGTCAACCCCATCACCATCCACCCCGATCAAACCCTCGCCGATGCCCTGCGGATCCGCGAGCAGTACCGCATCTCGGGCATTCCCGTGGTCGAACGCGGTTCAGGGAAACTTGTCGGCATCCTCACCAACCGCGACGTGCGCTTTGAGACGGATTTGAAGCGCAAGGTCAGCGACCTGATGACCAAGGACAAGTTGATCACGGCGCCCGAGAACATCGAACGCGACGACGCGATCAAACTCTTGCATCAGCACCGCATCGAAAAGCTGGTGGTGGTGGATAAGACCTACCGCTGCGTCGGCCTGGTGACGGTCAAGGACATCGACAAGGCTCGCGCCCATCCCTTGGCGGCGAAAGACGAGCAGGGCCGCTTGCGGGTCGCGGCGGCCACCGGCGTCGGCCCCGATGGCGTGAAGCGCGCTGAAGCCTTGTTGGATGCGGGCGTGGACGTGGTGGTGGTCGACACCGCGCATGGTCATTCGCAGGGCGTGGTCGACGCCGTGAAGCTGATCAAGAAGTTGTCGAACTACACCCAAATCATCGCCGGCAACATCGCCACGCCCGATGCCGCCAAGGCGCTGATCGACGCAGGCGCGGACGCGGTGAAGGTCGGGATCGGACCGGGGTCCATCTGCACCACCCGCATCGTGGCGGGCGTCGGCGTGCCGCAGCTCACCGCCGTGATGGAGGTGGCCGAGGCCGCGCGCAAGAGCAACGTGCCGGTCATCGCCGACGGCGGCATCAAAAGCTCGGGTGACATCGCTAAAGCCATCGCGGCGGGGGCCGACACCTGCATGGTCGGCTCGCTGCTCGCGGGCACGGACGAAAGCCCCGGCGAGGTCGTGCTCTACCAGGGCCGCACGTATAAAGACTATCGCGGCATGGGTTCCCTGGGCGCCATGGCGCGCGGCTCGGCCGATCGCTACTTCCAAGAAGAAGTGCGCGACAACATGAAGCTGGTGCCCGAGGGCGTCGAGGGCCGCGTGCCCTACAAGGGCCCGGTCGGCGGCGTGGTGCATCAACTCGTCGGCGGCCTGAAGGCCTCGATGGGCTACACCGGCAATGGCACGATCCCCGACATGCAGAAGAACTGCACCTTCCGCCGCGTCACCTCGGCCGGTATCCGCGAAAGCCACGTCCACGACGTCATGGTCACCCGTGAACCGCCCAATTACCGCGTCAGCAATACCTAGCCACATTTTCCTTCGGGCGAATTCAGCATGACTCCGGCCGCCCGCGTTCAAGACTCGATTGAACTGATCGAGCGCATCCTCACCGCCGGGCGGCCCGCCGACGGCGTGGTGCTGTCGTTCTTCCGCGGACGAAAGTTCGTCGGCGCGAAGGACCGCCGCGCCATCTCCGACCAGGCCTGGCGCATCCAGCGCAATCACGCCCGGCTGACGTGGCTGTTGGGCACAGAAAACCCCAACGCACGCCTGCTGGTGCTGGCCGACATGATCGCCAACGAGGCGATGACCTTGGACCGTGCCGCCGGGCTGTTCTCCGGCGCGCGCTTCGGGCCCGGCAAGCTCTCGGAGAACGAGCGCCGCATGGGCCATCGCGTGGCCGAAAACGCCGCGCGCGCCGACATGCCGCGCGCCGTGCGTCTGGAAGTGCCGTTCTGGGTGCTGCCCAAGCTCGACGAGGCCTTTCCGGCCAACGCCGATGCGGAGATCGCCGCACTCGGCACCGAAGCCGCGCTGAACCTGCGCGTCAACACGCTCAAGGCCGACCGCGAACAGGTGCTGAGCTTGCTCAGCGACGAAGGCCACGTGCCCGAGGCGGGCCTGCTCTCGCCGCTCGCGCTGAAAATCCGCGCGCGCATGAACCTCGCGGGCAACAAGCATTTCCGCAACGGCTTGTTCGAGGTGCAGGACGAAGCCTCGCAGCTCTGCGCGCTGCTGGTGGACGCCAGGCCCGGCCACGCGGTGCTGGATCTGTGCGCGGGCGCGGGCGGCAAGACTTTGGCCATCGCGGCCCAGATGAGCAACAAGGGCCGCATCGTGGCGTGCGATGTGGCCACGGGCCGATTGATCCGTTCCAAACAACGCCTCCGTCGCGCGGGTGTGCACAACGCCACGCTGCGTATTCTTGAAGGCGATCACGACAAGTGGATCAAGCGCCAAAAGGAAATGTTTGATCGCGTGCTGGTGGACGCGCCGTGCTCGGGCGTCGGTTCATGGCGGCGCAACCCCGACGCGCGTTGGCGCCTGTCGCCGGAAGACCTGACGAACCTCGCCGTGGTGCAGGATAAGGTGCTCGATCAGGCCGCGCCCCTGGTGAAGAAGGGCGGGCGGCTGATCTACGCCACCTGTTCGCTGCTGCCCGAGGAGAACCAGGGCCGCGTGGACGCGTTCCTGGCGCGCGACGCGCGGTTCAAACTGGTGCCCTGGCGCGATGTCTGGGCCGCGACGGTGAAAACCGCAGCCCCCGCGTGGGATCAACCGACGTTGACCCTCAGCCCGGCGCGCAACGGCACCGATGGATTTTTCGTGGCGATTCTGGAACGGGTTTCGTAAGAGAAAGATATGTCCGAGCGCATCCTCATCATCGACTTCGGCTCCCAGGTCACGCAGCTCATAGCAAGAAGAGTCCGCGAGGCCGGTGTCTATTGCGAAGTCCATCCGTTCAACAAAGTCACGGAAGCCAGCCTCAAAAACTTCGCGCCTAAGGGCATCATTCTCTCAGGCGGGCCCGCATCCGTCATCGACACCGGCACGCCCAAGGCCCCTGATGCGGTGTTCACGCTGGGCCTGCCTGTCCTGGGCATCTGTTACGGCCAGCAAACCATGGTGGCGCAGTTGGGCGGGCGCGTGGAGGCCGGCCATCACCGCGAATTCGGCCGCGCCCACATCGACGTCAAGGACACCTGCAAGCTGTTCGAGGACCTGTGGCCCGTCGGCGGCCGCGAACAGGTGTGGATGAGCCACGGCGACCGCGTCGTCTCATTGCCCCCCGGCTTCAAGGTCTGCGCCACCACCGAGAACGCGCCCTTTGCCGCCATCGCCGACGACGCGAGGCGGTTCTACGCCGTGCAGTTCCACCCCGAGGTGGTGCACACCACCAATGGTGCGGCGCTGTACAAGAAATTCGTGCGCGAGATTTGCGGCTGCAAGGGCGACTGGACCATGGCCGCCTTCCGCGCCCAGGCCGTCGACGCCGTGCGCAAACAAGTCGGCAAAGGCCGCGTCATTTGCGGGCTGTCGGGCGGGGTGGATTCCTCCGTCGTCGCAGCCCTCATCCACGAGGCCATCGGCGATCAACTCACATGTGTATTGGTGGACCACGGCCTGATGCGCCAGGGCGAGACCGAACAAGTGGTGCGCGTGTTCCGCGACCGCTTCAACATCAAGCTGGTGGCGCGCGACGCCTCCGAGATGTTCCTGGGCAAGCTCGCCGGGCAAACTGATCCTGAGAAAAAGCGCAAGATCATCGGGGCCACCTTCATCGACGTGTTCGAGGAGGAAGCCAAGAAGATCGGCGGGGCTGATTTCCTCGCCCAAGGCACGCTGTATCCCGACGTCATCGAGTCCGTGTCCTTCGCGGGTGGGCCCAGTGTGACCATCAAAAGCCACCACAACGTTGGCGGCCTGCCTGAACGCATGAACATGAAGCTGGTGGAACCGCTGCGCGAGTTGTTCAAGGACGAAGTGCGCGATTTGGGCCGCGAGCTAGGCCTGCCCGATGACATGGTCGGCCGTCACCCGTTCCCGGGGCCGGGCCTGGCCATCCGCATCCCGGGCCAGGAGATCACGCGCGAGCGCCTCGACATCCTGCGCAAGGCCGACGCCGTGTACCTCGACGAAATCCGCAAAGCGGGCCTCTACGACAAAATCTGGCAGGCGTTTGCGGTTCTCTTGCCCGTGCGCACCGTCGGCGTCATGGGCGATGCGCGCAGCTACGACTACGCTCTTGCATTGAGAGCCGTGACCTCCACCGACGGCATGACGGCGGACTTCTACCCCTACGACATGAATTTCCTGGGCCGTGTGGCGACGCGCATCATCAACGAGGTCAAGGGCGTCAACCGCGTGACGTATGACGTGACCTCCAAGCCGCCGGGCACGATTGAGTGGGAATGACCGCCGTGGGCGGCGGCGCGCGAGCGCGAACTCTTTGCGCGCTCTCAGACCCTAAACACCTCCGCCAGTCGCGCGTAAGCTCCTTTGCCGACACGCGCGAGCGGGTTGAACGCGGCTACGTCGATCCGCAAGCGGCCTTTCGCATCAAGCGCGCCCACATCCTCGCGGACCCACAGGCGGGTGATTTCGGCGAACACCAGGATCTGCTCGGTATTGCCCACGCGTGTGAATTGGCGGGCGATGCATCCCATCGACACCGGGGCTGCCGTCACGCGCGGAATGGGCCAGGTCCAGTCGCTCAAACCGATATTAAATCTCTTGGTTTCACTCTGGTCTGCGGGCAAATCTTCCGAGGAATTTTGCATGTCTTTGGCTTGCTCGACGCACGCCAAGCTAATGACGCACTCCGGATTGCGCCTCAAATTACGATGCGTGTCTTTGACTTTGCCGGCCATGCCGTCGCCAATCGAGAACATGACCATCGGCGGGTCGCTGGTGATGCCGTTGAAGTAAGAAAAGGGCGCTAGGTTCCAGCGCTCATCGCCACGTTCCGCACCGTTATCGCTCAAGACCCAGGCAATGGGTCGAGGAATAATGATCTGGCTGAACAGTGCATAGGACTCACTCTCGGAGAGGCCTTGAAATTCAACGTCCATCTCTGTTCAAGCTCCAAACTCTTTGATTTTTAGGCGATGTTTGCGGGCGGCGTTTGACGGCACTGCTGTTGTCAGAATGGCGTGAATTCGGCCCATTTATTCCGCTTACAAAATAGCGGCAAACAAATTATAAGCCACTGAAATACCTATGAAAAAAACTCATCGCAGGATCGCGTGGGAATAACCCACCAGCAAGCGCGCACCCATGATTCGTCTCGACTCCGTCAGCAAACAACACGGCCACCAGATCCTGTTCATCGACGCCTCGATGGCCGTTCAGAAGGGCGAGAAGGTGGGCCTGGTCGGGCCCAACGGTGCGGGCAAGTCGACGATTTTCCGCATGATCGCGGGCGCCGAGCAGCCCGATGACGGGCGCGTGTTGGTCGAACCGGGCATGACCATCGGCTATTTCAGTCAGGACGTCGGCGAGATGTCGGGTCAGAGCGCGGTGGCCGCCGTGATGGACGGTGCGGGCAACGTCAGCGCGCTCGCGGCCGAGATGGCCGCACTCGAAGCCGCCATGGCCGACCCCGAACAGGCCGAGAATATGGATGACCTTGTCACGCGCTACGGCGAAGTGCAGGGACGATTTACTGAGCTCGGCGGCTACGGGTTGGAAGCCAAGGCGCGCGAGGTGCTGGCGGGCCTAAGTTTTTCGGAAGACCGCATGGACGGCGACGTCGGCCTGCTCTCGGGCGGCTGGAAGATGCGCGTGGCGCTGGCGCGGATTCTGTTGATGAAACCGGATGGAATGTTGTTGGACGAGCCCAGCAACCACCTCGACCTCGAAAGCTTGATCTGGCTGGAGGACTTTCTGAAGAATTACGACGGCGCGTTGCTGATGACCTCGCACGACCGCGAGTTCATGAACCGCATCGTCAACAAGATCGTCGAAATCGACGGCGGCTCGCTCACGTCCTATTCGGGCAATTACTACTTCTACGAACAGCAGCGCGCACTCACCGAGAAGCAGCGCCAGGCGCAGTATGATCGCCAGCAGGCGATGCTGGCCAAGGAGATCAAGTTCATCGAACGCTTCAAGGCGCGCGCCTCGCACGCGGCACAGGTCCAAAGCCGGGTGAAGAAGCTCGACAAGATCGAGAAGGTGGAGCCGCCCAAGCGCCGTCAGACCGTCCAGTTCGAATTCCGCAGTCCGCCGCGCTCGGGCGACGATGTGGTCACGTTCGCCAAGGTTCACAAGGCCTATGGCCGCCACACCATTTACGACGGCCTTGATTTCAAGCTGCGCCGCAAGGAACGCTGGTGCGTGCTCGGTGTCAACGGCGCGGGCAAGTCGACGCTGCTGAAATTGGTGGCGGGAGCGGCGTCGCTCGACGCCGGCACGGTGCCCGACAAAGGCACGGTGTCGATGGGGGTGAGCGTGCGCATGGGCTATTTCGCCCAGCACTCCATGGATCTGCTCGACGGCGACGAGACGGTGTTCGAATCGCTTGATTCATCTTTTCCGCAGGCGGGGCAGGGGCCATTGCGCGCGCTGGCCGGATGCTTCGGGTTCTCGGGCGACGACGTCGAGAAGCCGTGCCGCGTGCTCTCGGGCGGCGAGAAGGCACGCCTGATCATGGCCAAGATGCTGTTCGACCCGCCCAATTTTCTCGTCCTCGACGAGCCGACCAACCACCTCGACATGGCGACCAAGGAGATGCTGGTGGCGGCCCTGGCGGAATTCGAGGGCACGATGTTGTTCGTGTCACACGACCGCTATTTTCTCTCCCGGCTCTCCAACCGGGTGTTGGAACTGACCCCCGAGGGGCTGCATCAATACGGTGGCGGCTACACCGAATACGTGGCGCGCACCGGCCACGAAGCGCCGGGCCTGCACCCGGGCGGGTAGGGGGTGGCCCGCCCACCTTGACAGTAAGGTAGTATTACCTTACATTTCTAGAATGAACAAACTGACCGTCACCGCCAAAGGTCAAGTGACCTTCCGCAAAGACTTCCTGAATCACCTGGGCGTAAGCCCGGGAGAGCAACTGTCCGTTGAAAAGCTGCCGGACGGACGGCTTGAGGTGAAGGCTGCGCCAACCGGCAAGATCTCCGACCTGTTTGGCGCCCTGAAGCGGCCTGGACAGCGTCGCCATTCGATTGAAGATATGAACCGCATCATCGCCAGTGGTTGGGCGGGCGAAAAGTGAAAGTCACGGTCGATACGAACGTCCTCGTCCGCGCTTTTACCGAAGACGATCCGCGACACAGCAAAGTTGCGCAGCAACTGCTGGCGAGAGCCGATCTTGTCGCCGTTCCGACGGCCGCGTTGTGCGAGTTCGTCTGGGTGCTGAGGCGGGGCTATCAACTCGATGAGACGAGCGTTGCCGGCGCGATTCGCGGACTGATCAATAGCGAGAACGTCGTGCTCAGTCGTCCGGCTGCTGAAGCCGGGCTCGCCCTGCTTGAAGCGGGAAGCGATTTCGCCGACGGCGTCATCGCATTCGAAGGTCGCAGCCTCGGCGGTGAGACGTTCGTGTCTTTCGACAAAAAAGCCGTAAAGCAATTGAGCGCGCAAGGTGATGCCGCGAAATTGCTTGCCTGACTCGCAGTTTATGATGGTACCCTAAACTTCTTCCTTGCCGCCGCCGCCTTCCCCCGAAACGCACAATCTTCATGGTGGTCATTCACCATCCCCATGGCCTGCATGAAGGCGTAAACCGTGGTGGGGCCCACGAATTTCCAGCCGCGCTTTTTGAGTTCCTTGGAGAGCGCGATGGATTCCTCGGTGGTTGAGGCCATCTTCGAGAGTTTCTTCTTCGGCTCATAGCGCCACACAAAGGCGGCCAGCGAGCCCTCGGCCTTGATCAGTTCCTGGGCGCGTTTGGCGTTGTTGATCACCGCTTCGATCTTGCCCCGGTGGCGAACTATACCTTTGTCTTTCAGCAGCCGCGCCACGTCGCGCGCCCCGAAGCGCGCCATTTTGTCGATCGCGAAGCCCGCAAAGGCTTTGCGGAAGTTCTCGCGCTTTTCCAGAATCGTCCGCCAGCTTAGGCCCGACTGGAATCCTTCCAGGCACAGTTTCTCGAACAGTCGCCGGTCGTCAGCCACGGGAAAGCCCCACTCGGCGTCGTGATACGCCATGTAGCCGGGCGTGGCCGCGCACCAGGCGCAGCGCGTCTTGCCGTCGGGGCCTTTGAAAACTTTGCTCATAAGCGAACTCTAACAAGACCAGGGCGGCATGACCACGCTATGGCCGTTTATCGCCCTGTTATGTTTACTTATCAGGTGGTTCAGGCCTGCGCACGGGTCTTGAATCAGCCCCGGGTCTCCCGATATAGCCTCCGGCTCATATTGAATTTTGGTGCGTTCATGGCCCCGCTCGATCAATCCGCCGCTTCCGTCGCGTCCTTGCCCTCCATCGAAAACGTGCCCCAGGCCACGCACGACGAGCACGCCCGCCAGGGCTATGTCTCCATGCTGCGCAAGCATGTCATGACCGAGATGGCGCAGGATATGCGCGCCGCCTACGACACCGTGGTGGCGCCCGGCTTCAAGAAGGCCCAGGGCCGCGCGCCCAAGGACGGCCGCGAAGTGCGCCGCGCCATGCTGCCCAACCCGCACTTCCGCTTTTATTCGACGCTTCGCTACAACGCCCAGGAAATGGTCTGGCTGTCGGTGCAAGATTCGGTCGAGCGTGCGCTGCCCGCGCTGACGCGCGCCGCCGACGACGCCGCGCGTCTGCGCCCCATGGGCGGGAGCCTGAAATTAAACCCCGATACGGAAATTCCGCGCGCGGTCACCGCGCTCGACATCCACCTTATGCCGGGCTGCTATCACACCGAGTTCATGGAAAATGATGTCGCGGTGGCGGCGATGTACTCGCACGGCACGCGCGTGTTCGGCGCGGGGCTGCGGGTGGGCCGGCCGCGCACCAAGGGCGGCGTGGCCGATTCCATCGGCCATTATCTGAAACTGAAATACCCCACCTTCCGCCCGACGCGGATCTTAGACTTGGGCTGCACCACCGGCAGTAATTTATTGCCCTATCTCGACGTGTTCCCCGAGGCCGAGGGTTACGGCGTCGACGTCGGCGCGCCGCTGGTCCGTTATGCACACGCCAAGGCCGAGGCCGCGGGCAAGCGCGTGCACTATTCGCAGCAGAACGCCGAGCGGCTGGATTTTCCCGACGGGCATTTCGACCTCGTGGTCTCCAGCTTCTTCCTGCATGAATTATCCGTGGGCTCGACGCGCAAGATTCTGAAGGAGATCCATCGCGTGCTCAAGCCGGGCGGGCTGATGGCGCACATGGAACTGCCGCCGGCGAATGTCTGCGACCCCTACTACAACTTCTATCTCGACTGGGACGCGTTTTATAACAACGAGCCGCACTACGCGGCGTTCCGCGCGCAAGACATGCACGCCCTGTGCGTCGAAGCGGGCTTTGCGTCCAAGAAGTGCGACCAGACGCGCATCCCCGACCGCGGCGTCGTCAGCGACGAATACTTCGCCCAGTTCGCCCAGGGCAAAGTCTCAGCACCCCAGCACGGCAACTTCGCCAGCTGGTTCATCTTCGGGGCGCTGAAATAGTCTGGAGTTGGGTGCGTCACCCGCTGCGTGAAGCAGTACCCGCATCAGAGCGTTTTCAGGCGAAGTGGCCGTCCGGTTCGCCGCCCGGAGAACGCGCCGACTCTATAAATCGGGGCGTTTTCGGACGCAAAACCGCTTCACACTTTTGCTGAAAACGCCCTCGGCGGGTCACTCTTCACAGCGCAGCAGGGTTAGCGTCGGATTAGATCATCTGGGCGACGGCGCTGACGTACCAAACGCCAGTAACCATCAGTGCGCCCGCGAAAAAACGATCCATCAGCTTCATGTATTTCGACATAACACGTTCCTTTTTTCTTGTTTTTGGGGCTCAAGGTCCGTCAACAAAGGCGGCCTCAAGACGACGTGGATATAGGCTGCGGGGCTTATGCTGCATAGCAACATAAACGCATGGCTGGTGCGATGCGCGCGCATGTCATATCGCTGCAACGCATTGAAATAACGTCGAAATTAACAGCTTTTTAAGCCGTGACCAGCGTCAGGGGCTGGTTGAAGACCTTCAGCAGATCCTCCAGCTCGTGGGCCTGCTTGAGCTTCTTGTGACCGCCGAACAGCACATAGCGGCCCTGTTTGGCCGCAGCCACGCGATCCTTGCCGCGGGTTTCCAGTTTAGAGATCACGAACAACGGGTTTTCATTGGTGTGCCGGAAGATGAAGAACGAGGCCATGGCCGCGCCGTGGCTGATGGCGTAGTCGCGCCACTCGCCGCGCATGACGCGCGAGGAATACAGGTTCAGCAGCAGGTGCAGTTCCGCGCGGGTGAAATTGAGGTAGGGGGCCTTGCGCCTGAAGTCGGTGATGGACACGACTGCGTTCATGGAGGCGGTCATGGGCCCGGCGGCGGCTTAATAGAAGACCAAGCGGCTCATGGGCTGATTTTGGGGCAGTTTGGCGGGCCCCGGCAAGCCCCTTAATAGCCTGACGAGCCCAGGGCCTGGTTCTTGCGGTCGGCGTCGGGCCGGTCCAGGCAGTTGGCATCCGCAAGCGTCTGATAGCAATAGCGGCTCACGTCCGCAGCCCCCACGCCCGGTGCGCGGGTCGCGCAGAAGGCACCCGCAGCGCCGCCTGCGGTGGCCGCGCAGTTGTAGCCGAAGAATTGCGACCAGATCGGGTCGGGCTTGCCGCCGCAGGCCGACAGGCCCAGCAGGGCCAGACAGACAACTCCGAAGCGGATCACACGGCGCGGCATGGGGGTGCCCTTTTGCATTTTTAGGTGCGGCGAGGGTCGATGGATTTCGCCACCCTCACCTCTATTCCACAGCGATTAACAAAACTTGAATCCGGCCGCCTTAATCGACCCATAAAAATCCTTTGGATTCAGGGGTTTGTGCATTATTTGGAGGGTCCGCCCTAACATTTGCACCCCTCAGGCTAACTCTTTATGTTCGGCCCGCTTTGGCGTCCGGCTCCGCGCGCTGTGCCGCCCGACCCGACGCCACCGATGATCGACAAGGAACTCCCGCCGTGAACGTAAGCAAGGACGCTCCCTCGGACCGCAAGGTCCCGGCGCCCGCCAAGGCCAAATCCAACAAAAAGCCGGAACGCTCCGAAGAGGAGCTCGCGCTCGACGGTCTGATGACCGAGATCGAAGAGGATCTGCGCGGCGAGGAACTGGCCAAGCTGTGGAAGCGCTACGGCACCATGATCATCGCTGCGGGCTTCGGGCTGATCCTGGCCGTGGCCGGCTGGCAGCTGTGGCGTCAGAACCAGGCCGACCAGCGCCTCGAGGCCGCGCGTCAGTACGAAGCGGGCATCAAGCTGATCCAAGAGGGCAAGATCGACGAGGCGATCACCGCCTACGCCGCTATCGCCGAGAAGAAAGGCCAGGGTTACGCAGCCCTCGCGCAACTGCAAAAGGCAGCACTCGCCCTGACCAAGGACGACGTGCCCGGCGCGCTCGCGGCCTATAAGGCGCTGGCCGCCGACGAGACGGCCGATCCGTTGTTCCGCGATCTTGCGCGCGTGTTGCGCGCCCTGCACGGCATGGACACCGAAAACCCGCTGGAGCTGGAAGCTGCGGTCAAGCCGCTGCTCGACCCGGCCAATGCGTTCACATTTTCCGCCACCGAGATCACCGCGCTGCTCGCCGCCAAGCAGGGCGACACCACGCGCGCGCTCAAGCTGGTCGAAGGCCTGGCCGCCGACGCCAAGACGCCGTCGGGCGTGCGCCAGCGCGCCGAGGAACTCGCCACGCTGTTCAAGGCCGCCACGGCCGGAGCGAAGTGACCCGATGACTCTCATGCCGAAGTTCGCTTGGCTGTTGACCGCCGCCGCGCTGGCGCTGACGGGCTGCGACAACAACATCTTCACCGGCGAGTCCGATAAGGAGATTCTTCCCGGCACGCGCATCTCGGTGCTGGCGCTAGAGCGCGAACTGCGCCCGGACTTGGGCGCCATCGACACCGTCGTGCGCCTGCCCAAGCCGCAGGACACCGAAACCTGGCCGCAAGCCGGCGGCTTCTCCCACCACGCCATGCATCACATGGTGTTGGCCGACGCGCCCAAGCGGCGCTGGTCGGAGGACATCGGCGCGGGCACGGGCAAGCGTAATCGCGTGCTGGCCGAACCCGTGGTGGCCGAGGGGATCGTGTTCGCCATGGACGCCGAAGCCGACGTGACGGCCTTCGATGCAGGCAGCGGCGATGAACTCTGGCGCTCCAAGACCGCGCCCAAGGACGACGACGAAGGCTCGTTCCTCGGCGGCGGCATCGCTTACGACAACGGCCGCATCTTGGTGACGGGCGGCTACGCTCAGGTCGTCGCGCTCGACGCCAAGACAGGAAAACTTTTGTGGCGCGCGCCCGTCGAAGCGCCGATCCGCGCCGCGCCCACCGTCAACGGCGGACGGGTGTTCGCCGTCACGGTCGAAAACCAGGTTGTGGCCCTGGCCGCCTCCAGCGGCCGCCAGCTGTGGACCTACTCGGGCGCGTCGACCTCGACCATCCTGATGGGCACCGCGGCACCGGCGGTGGACGGCGGCGTGGTCATCGCGCCTTTCACCAACGGCGAAGTCGTGGCGCTGCGCGTCGACAACGGTTCCGCGTTATGGACCGAAACGGTCGTGGCCGTGCGCCGCACCGAGGCGGCCGCGAGTTTGCCGATCATCAGCGCGCGGCCCGTCATCGACCGCGGCCGTGTTTATGTCGTGGGCCATTCGGGCGTCATCGTTGCCATCGACCTGCGTACCGGCCAGCGGGTGTGGGACGCACCCGTGTCGGGTGTTTATGGGCCGTGGATCGCGGGCGACTTTCTTTACGTCATCACCATCGACGCCGAGGCGGTGTGCATCGACGTGCGCACCGGGCGCATCTTGTGGGTCACGCAGCTGCCGCGCTTCGAGGATGAGGACGACAAAGAGGGCCGCATCGTCTGGGCCGGGCCGGTCATCGCGTCTGACCGCGTCATCGTCGTGGGCTCCAACGAACAGGCCCTGTCGCTGTCGCCCTACAGCGGCGCGGTGATGGGCCGGTTGGACCTCGATTCCCCCGCCACGCTGCCGCCGGTGCTGGCGAACGGCACCATGTATCTGCTCAACGACGACGGCGACCTCGTCGCGTACCGTTAAGCGTGCGGCCATGCCCCGCCCGTCCAACCCTCAGCCCGGCGGCCCGCCGCCGCCGTTCGCCGTGGCCATCGTCGGCCGGCCCAACGTCGGCAAGTCGACGCTGTTCAACCGCCTGACCGGGCGGCGTTCGGCCATCGTCCATGACCGCCCCGGCGTGACGCGCGACCGCAAAGAGGGCGTGGCGTCGCTCGCGGGCCTGAACTTCCGGGTCTTCGACACGGCAGGTCTTGAAGACGCCTCGGAGGACACGCTCGAAGGCCGCATGAAGCGCCTGACGCTCAAGGCCGTCGCGGATGCCGACGTGGCGTTGCTGCTGATCGACGCCAAGGCCGGGATCGTGCCGCTCGACGAGCATTTCGCAGGCCTGCTGCGCCAGCAAAAAACCCCCGTGATCCTGGTCGCCAACAAATGCGAGTCGCGCGATTCGCTGGCCGGGCTGTATGACGCCTTCCGGTTGGGCCTGGGCGAGCCCGTCGATATTTCCGCCGAACACGGCCAGGGGCTTGAGGGCATCTACCGCGCGATTGCCGGCTACGCGCCGCCCGAGGCGTATGATGCCGACGCCGAAGATGAGGCCGCACCGGGCCCCGGCTTCACGGTCACAGAGGGCCTGCCGCTGCGGCCCATGACCATCGCCATCGTCGGGCGGCCCAATGTCGGCAAGTCGACGTTGATCAACCGCCTGCTTGGGGAAGAGCGCCAGCTCACCGGGCCTGAGTCGGGCATCACGCGCGATGCCGTGACCATCGGCTTCAAGTACCAGAACCGTGAACTGCGGCTGGTGGACACCGCGGGCGTGCGCAAGCGGCCCAACGTCATCGACGCCGTCGAAAAGCTCTCGGTGGGCGAAACCTTCGAGGCCCTGCGCATGGCCGACGTCGTGGTGATCGTCGTCGATGCCGAAGTGGGTTTGGACAAGCAGGACCTGACGCTCGCCCGTTACGTCGCCGAGGAAGGCCGCGCCATCGTCATCGCGCTGAACAAGTGGGACCTGGTCGCCGACAAGGACGCCGCGCTAGAGAAGATCAAGCTGCGGCTGGAGGAATCGCTGGCGCAGTTGCCCGGCGTCAGCGTGGTCACCATTTCCGCCACCACAGGCCAGCGCGTCGATGCTCTGATGAGCGCGGTGTTCGCCGTTCACGACGTGTGGACGACGCACATCTCCACCTCGGCGCTCAACCGCTGGCTCGAGGCGACGATGTCCCATCATCCGCCGCCGCTGTCGGTCCACAAGCAGCGCATCAAGCTCAGATACATGACGCAGGCCAAGTCGCGTCCGCCGACGTTCCTGTTCTTCACGACGCGGCCCGGCGATCTGCCGGAGTCCTACATGCGTTATCTGTCGAACGAACTGCGCGCGGCCTTCGACCTGAAGGGCGTGCCGATCCGCATCAGCCTGCGCAAGCCCAAGAACCCGTTCGTGGATGAAGAGGACGGCAGCCCGACGCGCCATCGCGGCCCGGCGGCGGCCCGCGCGCAACCCAGCCGCAGCCAAAGCGAGCGAAAGGGCGGCGTGGTCAATCAGGCTTCGAAGAAACCCAAGAAAATGAAGCATGCGCATAAAGGGCCCAAGCCGCGCAGCCTCAAGGGCCGCGCGACGAAGGCCAACGCCGGCAAGAAAGTGCGCATTCCGCGCCGTCGGAGATATTAGGGCTTCGGAACCTGAATGATCTGCCCGGTGCGGGCAAAGCCGGGTTCGGCCAGCGTGACGAAGTGATCGGTGATGCTCGCCGGCGTGGGCAAGGTGTCGGGGTCTTCGCCGGGATAAGCCTTGGCGCGCATCGCGGTGCGCACCCGGCCCGGGTCGAGCAAATTCACTTTTAATTTCGTGTGCGCCATTTCGTTGGCGTAAATCTGCACCATGCGCTCCAGCGCGGCCTTGGATGCGCCGTAGGGCCCCCAGTACATCTTATCGGTGTGCGCAGCCCCCGAGGTGACGAAAATCGCGCGCCCCGCGTCGGAGGCCTTCAACAACGGTTCCAGGCAGCGGATCAGCCGCCAATTGGCCGTCACGTTGACGTTGAAAATCTCTTCCCACTGTTTGGGCGTGTAATGACCCAGCGGTGAAAGCTGGATCAGCGATCCGGCGTTGCCCACCAGAATATCAAGCTTCTTGAAGCGCTCTGCTAAAGCCACCGCGATCTGCTCGATCTTGGCGTAATCGGTCACGCTCTCGGGCACCAGCACGGCGGACTGGCCGGTGGCGGTGCGGATTTCGTCGTCGAGGGATTCCAGGTCTTTCTTCGCGCGCGCCAGGGCGACGACGGTGGCACCCTCCTGCGCATATCGCAAAGCGACCGCACGGCCGATGCCGCGTGAGGCGCCGGTGATCAGCGCGATGCGTCCGGATAAGCGAGGCATAACTTAGCCGCGGTCTTCGTTGAGCAGCGAGAGCTGCTTGGGCATGGAGCCCGCTTTTTGGTCGGTCAGCGGCAGCGGATAGTCGCCCGAGAAACAGGCATCGCAGTACTGCGGCTTGTCGGAGTTGCGCTTGGCTTCGCCCACGGCCCGATAGAGTCCGTCCATGGAGATGAAGGCCAAACTGTCCACGCCCAGCTTCTTGCCCATCTGCTCGACGTTGTAGCGCGCGGCCATCAGGCCGTCGTAGGAAGGCGTGTCGATGCCGAAGAAGCACGGATGCGCCGTGGGCGGCGAGGAGATGCGCATGTGCACTTCCGTCGCGCCCGCCTCGCGTACCATGTCGACGATCTTCATCGACGTCGTGCCGCGCACGATGGAATCGTCCACCAGCACCACGCGCTTGCCGTTGATCACGCCGCGATTGGGGTTGTGCTTGCGCTTCACGCCCAGGTGACGGGTCTTATCCGAGGGCTGAATGAACGTGCGCCCGACGTAGTGATTGCGGATGATGCCCAGTTCATAGGGCTTGCCCGATTGCGCGGCGAATCCCAAGGCTGCGGGCACGCCGGAATCGGGTACGGGCACCACCACGTCGCAATCCACGCCTGACTCGCGCGCGAGCTCCATGCCGATCTGCTTGCGCACTTCATACACGCTGCGGCCCTCGGTGATGGAATCGGGGCGCGCGAAATAGATGTACTCGAAGATGCAAAACCTTTGATTTTGCTTAGGGAACGGCTTGAGGCTGCGCACACCCGCCGCGGTCAGCACCACGATCTCGCCGGGCTCGACGTTGCGTACGAACTCCGCGCCGATGATGTCGAGCGCGCAACTCTCCGAGCACAGAATATGCGCCGGACCCAGCTTGCCCAGGATCAGCGGGCGCAGGCCCAGCGGATCGCGCGCGCCGATCAGCGCGCCGTTGGTCAGGCAAACGAAGGAGTAGGCGCCCTCGATTTGGCGCAGGGCGTCGATCAGCCGGTCCTCGACGGTGGTGGCCGTGCTCAGTGCGATGAGGTGCGTGACGGTTTCGGTGTCGGAGGTTGATTGGAACAAACAGCCGCGTTTTTGCAGTTCCTTGCGGACCGTCAGGGCGTTGGTCAGGTTGCCGTTGTGCGCCACTGCGAAGCCGCCGAACTCGTATTCGGCGAACAGCGGCTGCACGTTGCGCAAAATGGTGCCGCCGGTGGTGGAATAGCGGTTGTGGCCCACCGCGATATCGCCCTTCAGGCGGTGCGTCACGTCGTCGTTGAAGTTCTCCGCCACGTGGCCCAGCCCGCGGTGGCTGTGAAACTGGCTGCCGTCGTAGGTGACGATGCCCGCGGCCTCCTGGCCGCGATGCTGGAGGGCGTGCAGACCGAGTACCGTGTGCGTGGCCGCGTCGGAATCGCCGATGATGCCGAACACGCCGCATTCTTCATGCGGGTGGTCGTCGTCACCCAAGTCAAAAGGCTGCGCTGGCAAAATCAAACGGCTCATTGAGGGGTCTCGGTGCTTTGCAACAGCCGCTCCATGTCCCGGCGTTCTTTATTGTCGTAGGCCGGTTTGTCCGCCGCGCCTGCCTGATCCTCGCCCGTCCGGCCGGGGTCGGCGGTGGGGGTGGGTGCGGTCAATCGGTCGAGCGTCTGCTTCAATTCCAGGGCGTCCTTGGCCGTGCCGGCGGCTTCTTTAGCAGCATCTTCGGCGGCCATAAAGCTGTCCGGCAGCAGGTCTTTCAGCACGTCCGCGCCCAGCTCGATGGCTGGTAAGGTCTTGGCCTTTTGCATCCAGTCCGGCCGGGCGGACTTGTCCATCAGCCAATCGGCCGCAATCAGCAAAATCGAGAGAATCACCGCCGCCCGGGCCAGTCCGAAGACGAAACCCAGCGACCGGTCGAGGTTGTTCAGCGCGCTGGCCTGGACGGTTTTCGACAAGGCATTGGTGGCGAACGACAGCGCCAACAGGGCGATCAGGAACAGCACCACCACGGCAGCGGCGTCGGCCGCCCAGTCGATGGGAATGGTCTTGCGCGCCAGCGGCTGGGCCAAAGGCAGCCCGTAAAGGGCGGCCAGCGCCGCGCCGACCCAGGCCCCGATGCTCAGGACTTCGTGCACGAACCCGCGCATGAAGGCCAAAAGTGCTGAGACCAGCAGCGCCACAATGACCGCGAGATCGAGAGCGTTGATCGGAAGTGCGTCCATCAATGCCCGCTTCTCGTCCGGTCCTGGGTGTCGATGCCGAATAGCGACACGACGTCCTGCACGTGGCCGATGTCCTTCACCGCGATGTCGCCGCCGGTCGGCTTGCCGCGCTTATCAGGCGTGGCGCTGACTTTCGGGGCCCAGGCGCGTTTGAAACCGAGCTTTCCGGCTTCCTTCAGGCGCAGATCCCGCTGGGCCACGGCGCGCACCTCGCCCGACAGGCCGATTTCGCCGAACACCACGGCCGCGGCAGGCACCGGCTCGCTCGACAGGGCCGACAACAACGCCGCGGCCACCGCCAAGTCCGCTGCAGGTTCCTGTATCCGCAAGCCGCCCGCGACGTTGAGATAGATATCGTTGGAGCCCAGCGCAACCCCGCAGCGGGCTTCCAATACGGCGGTGATCATGTTCAGCCGGGCCATGTCCCAGCCCACCACGGCGCGTCGCGGCGTTCCGAACGACGTCGGCGCGACCAGGGCTTGAATCTCGACCAATACGGGCCGGGTGCCTTCGATACCGGCGAACACGCAGCTGCCGCTTACATTGCCGCGCCTCTCGGCCAGGAACAGCGCGGAGGGGTTGGGCACCTCGCGCAGTCCCAGGTCTGTCATCTCGAACACACCGATCTCGTCGGTGGGCCCGAAGCGGTTCTTCACTGCGCGCAGGATTCGGAACTGATGGCCACGGTCGCCCTCGAAATACAAAACGGTATCCACCATGTGTTCGAGCACGCGCGGACCCGCCAAGGTGCCTTCCTTGGTGACGTGACCCACCAGGAACAAGGCGAAGCCGCGACGCTTGGCCACCTGGATCAGCTCGTGCGCGCAGGTGCGCACTTGAGTCACGGTGCCGGGCGCTGAGTCCACCGTATCGGCGTACATGGTCTGGATGGAATCGATCACCGCCACGTCCAATGCGGGCATGTTTTCCAAACTGGCGACGATGTCGCGCACATTCGTTGCCGCTGCCAAATGCACCGGCGCGCCCGAAAGGCCTAGACGTGCTGCGCGCAGGCGGACTTGGTCGATGGCTTCTTCGCCGGTGATGTACGCGCAGGCCGCATCCGCCAGCCCCGCGCAGGCCTGCAGCAGCAACGTCGATTTGCCGATGCCCGGATCGCCGCCCACCAGCACGGCCGAGCCCGCCACCAGCCCGCCGCCGCAGACGCGGTCCAGCTCGCCGATGCCGGTTTTGCGCCGGGGCGGAACGGCTGACTGGCCTTTCAGACCGACGAATGAAATTTTCGAGCCGCCCTTGCCTCCGGTCGCTCCCTTAGGCAACGCGCGCGGGGCTTCCTCGACGATGGTGTTCCATTCCCCGCACGAGTCGCACTTGCCCTGCCACTTGTTGGTGGTGGCGCCGCAGCTTTGGCAGACGAACACGGCCTTGGGTTTGGCCATAAATCTCCTAACGGCGCAGCTGCATCTTGATCGGGCCTTCGGCGCGGCCGTTGACGAACTGATCGACGAAGGCGTTGGACGAATGGTCCACGTCCTTGGCGTTGCCCACCCAGATCAGGCGGCCTTCGTAGATCATCGCAATCCGGTCGCCGATTTTGCGCGCCGAGTGCATGTCGTGCGTGATGCTCAGCGCCGTGATGCCCTTGTCTTTGACGCAGGCGATGATCAGATCGTTGATGACGTCGGCCATGATCGGGTCTAAGCCCGTGGTCGGCTCGTCGAAGAACACGATCTCCGGGTCGCCGGCAATCGCGCGCGCCAGCGCCACGCGCTTTTGCATGCCGCCCGAAAGTTCCGAGGGCGTCAGCTCGCCCACCGTCGCCGCCAGCCCCACTTTGGCCAGCGTCTCGATGGCCTTGTCCTTGGCGTCCTTGCGCGGCATGTGGCTGCCCTGCATCAGGCCGAAGGCGACGTTTTCCCAGACCGGCAAGCTGTCGAAGAGGGCCGCGCCCTGGAACAGCATGCCGAATTTCTTGTTCACCTTCTCGCGGCTGCCCGCGGGCGTGAAGGTCACGTTCTCGCCGTCGACTTCGATGACGCCGGAGTCGGCGTTGAGGATGCCGAGAATGCATTTGATCAGCACCGACTTGCCGGTGCCCGATCCGCCGATGATGACCACCGATTCCGCGGGCGCGATGTCGAGATCGACGCCGTTCAAGACCTGCTTGTCGCCGAAGGCCTTGCGCACGTCCTTGATGTGGATTTTGGGAGCGGCCATGCGTCAGGTCGCGAAAAAGAGTTCGGTGATGATGTAGTTGGTGGTCAGGATCAGGATCGAGGCCGAGACCACGGCGTTGGTGGTGGCCGCGCCCACGCCTTGCGCGCCGCCCTTTGAGTAATAGCCGTTGTAGCAACCCATCAGCGCGATCAGGAACCCGAACACGCTGGCTTTCACCAACCCGGAGATGACGTCGAGCGGTTCGAGAAAATCCACCGTCGAGTTGATGTAGACGCCGGGGTTGAAGCCCAGCTTGTACACGCCCACCAGATAGCCGCCGAACACGCCGATGATGTCGGCTACCAGCACCAGCAGCGGCAGCATCAAGAAGCCCGCGATCAGGCGCGGCACGACGAGATACTTGAACGGATTGGTCGATAAAGTCGTGAGCGCGTCGATCTGCTCGGTCACGCGCATGGTGCCGATCTCGGCGGCCATGGACGCGCCGATGCGCCCGGCCACCATCAGGCCCGCCAGCACGGGCCCCAGCTCGCGCGTCATGGACAGCACGACGACGTTGGCCACCGCACTCTCGGCCGAGAAGCGCGCGAAGCCGGTGTAGCTTTGCAGCGCCAGCACCATGCCTGAGAAGATCGCGGTCAGGCCCACAACGGGGAGCGAGTAATAGCCGATGTCGATCATCTGCCGGCCGATCAGGCGCGGATACAGCGGCGGTCGCACGCAGTGGGAGACGGCGGTGCCTGCGAAGATCGTCAGGCGCCCGAAGGCAGCGAGGAAGCCCAGAACGACGCGGCCGATAAGAGCAAGAAAGTCCATGGGTGCTCAGCCTCGCGCCGCGACGGGCGCGGGCAGATAGCGCCGGTGGAAGCGGTTGCCAAGTGCTGTGAGGATTTCATAGCCGATGGTGCCGGCCGCCCGCGCGACATCGTCCACGGTCACAGCATGAGAAATGAGGTCGATGAAACCGCCGGCTTGCGCGGCGCTGTCGGGCACGTTGGAGACGTCGAAGGTGGTCAGGTCCATCGAGACGCGGCCCATCACCGGCACCTTCAGGCCGTCTAAAAGCCCGTAGCCCGACGACCCCAAAGAGCGCAGGTAGCCGTCGGCATAACCCATTGATACTGTTGCCAATTTCGTCCCTTCGCGGGCCGGTGCGGCGGCACCATATCCAACGTGTCCGGGGGTGTCAACGCGACGCACCTGGATGATACGCGCCTTCAAATTCACCACCGGCAGCATCAGGTTGGGCTGGTTCGGCGTCGGGTTCACGCCGTACAGCGCCGCACCCGGCCGGGCGTAGTCGAAGTGCCAGTCTTGGCCCAGGAATACGCCCGAGGAATTAGCCAGCGAGGCCTTGGCGTCGGGAAAGCGCGTGCGGAACGCGCCCAACATCGTCCGAAAGCGCTCCAACTGCGCCTTGTTCATGGGGTGCGCGGGCTCATCGGCGCAGGCGAGGTGGCTCATGAACATCTGCGGATGCAGCCCCAGAAAGCCATCCGGGTCGGCCAGCAACTCTGTGAACTCGTGCTCAGTCAGGCCCAGGCGGTTCATGCCGGTATCCACCTGGACGATGCTTTCCTGGAGAATCTCTTCCTTCAGTGCGAAGTCTCGCCAGGCCTTCACATGCTCGGGTGTGCTTAGCACCGGCATGATGCGCAGCGCGGCGTGGTCGCGCTCGGTGCCTTTGTTGGGGCCGTTCAGGCAGGCGATGCGCGGGCCGGGGCCCAGGATCTGGCGCAAGGCCACCGCGCCGTCCAAGTGGGCGACGTAGAAGGTCTGGCATCCGGCTTGTTTCAGCGCCTGGGCGATGGGCTCCAGGCCCAGCCCATAAGCATCGGCCTTGACCACCGCGCCCATGTCGCAGCCGGCCCGCGCACGCTTCTTCAGGATGCGCCAGTTCTCCGTCAGCGCCGCCAGATCGACGGTCAGTACGGCGCCGGCGCGGTCTTCGGGCCGCGAGACGCTGCGGGCCCCAGGGGCGGTGCGGGACAACATCGCGATTTAAGAATCACAAAATGGGCCTGAGAGAAAGCCCCTATTGGGCTGCTTTTGCGGCTTTGTTGGGGCGTGATTATTCCAGGACCTGTTATTCCAGGCCGGGCGTCTCGGGCAGCATCCCGGAGTCGATGTAATCCGAGAAGTGCGTGAAGCGCGGGTCGAAATACAGCCGTTCGATGCCGATGGGCCCGTGGCGCTGCTTGGCGACGATGACTTCGGCGGTGTTGTGCACGGCCTCGCAGCGCAGCTTCCACTTGTTGTGGCGCTCGTTGAAATGATCGTCCTTTTCCTCGGGCTTCTGGCTGGGCTCGGCGCGCTCCAGGTAATACTGTTCGCGGTAGACGAACATGACCACGTCGGAGTCCTGTTCGATGGTGCCCGATTCGCGCAAGTCGGCCAGCTGCGGGCGCTTGTCCTCGCGCAGTTCCACCGCGCGGCTGAGCTGAGACAGCGCCAACACCGGCACGTTCAGCTCCTTGGCCAGCGCCTTCAGGCCGCGCGTGATCGAGGAGATTTCCTGCACGCGGTTTTCGCTGCGCTCGCCGCGGTTGGGCGCGATCAATTGCAGATAGTCGATGATGATCAGCCCTAGGCTGCTCGACGACGGATCGGCCGCGCCCTTGCGGGGGTTGCGCGCTAAGCGCCGACAGCGGGTGCGGATCGCCGAGACCGTGACGGCGGGCGTGTCGTCGATGAACAGCGGCAGGGTGCTCAGCTCGTTGCTGACGCCCACCACCTTGGCGAAGTCCTCGTTGGACAGCTTGCCGACGCGGATGTCGTGACTGGAGACGCGCGCCTGCTCGGACAAAATGCGTGTGGCCAGCTGTTCGGACGACATTTCCAGCGAGAAGAACGCCACCACCTTGCCGCGGTCATGTGCGTCGTCGGTGGTCAGGAAGTCGCGGGCGGCGTTGAAGGCGATGGTCGTGGCCAGTGCGGTCTTGCCCATGGACGGACGCCCCGCGAGAATCAGCAGATCCGACTTATGCAGCCCGCCCAGCTTGCGGTTGAGGTCCACCAGGCCTGTGGTCACGCCCGCCAGCGCGCCGTCGCGCTTGTGGGCGGCTTCGGCCATCTCGATGGCCATCTTGACCGAGCGTTCGAAGTTCTGGAAACCACCTTCAATCGTGCCGCTGGAGGCCAGATCGAACAGCTTTTGCTCGGACTTCTCGATTTGGTTCAGCGCGGTTTCGTCGGGCAGCACGTCGAAGGCGTCGTTGACCATGTCGTCGCCCAGCGCGATCAGCTCGCGGCGCAGGTGCAGGTCATAGATCAGCTTGCCGTAGTCGCCGGCGTTGATGACGGTCACGACCGAGCCGGCCAGGGCTGCGATGTATCCCATGCCACCGGCGGCGATCACCGCCTCGTCGCGCTCCAGATAGGTTTTCAGCGTGACGGGGTTGGCTTGATGGCCCTGTTCGAGCAGGCGCATGCAGGCGTCGTAGATACGTGCGTTGACCGGGTCTGAGAAATGCTGCGGCAGCAGGAAGTCCGACACGCGCTCGAAGGCGCGGTTGTTCATCATGATGGCGCCCAGCAGCGCCTTTTCGGCGTCCACGTTGGCCGGCGGGGCGCGGAAGGCCGAGGACACGGGACTGCCCGTGTCGAGCTTGTTGAGGATGGGGGAATTCATGGTGCCGTCATAAACACCTTCGCCGTTCAATACGAGGTGTGAATAACAAGGATATCGTGAACAAGGCCGGATGAGGCGTGCATTTATTTTTCGCCTGCGGCCTTAGGGTTGTGCCAGGCTCAAACCTGAGACTCGGACGTTTACGGCGGGGTGTAAATCATCTAAATTGGATGAAACGTCTAATTTGGATGAATTGCATCATGAAACGCATGTCCGCCAACGAGGCCAAACAGCGCTTCGGCGAGGTACTTGACGCCGCCCAGCGCGAGCCCGTGATCATCGAGCGCCACGGCCGTCCGAAGGCGGTGATGGTTTCCTTTGACGACTACGACGAGGCGGAGCGGCATAAGCTTTGGACCTTGCGCCGGGACCTTGATAGAGCGCAGGACCAGCTTGATCGAGGCGAGGGCCGGCCCATGGACCCAGAGCGTATCAAGCGCGAAGGGCGCAGGCTCTTGGCGTTGCGAAAAACCGGTCAGAAACGGGCATAATCCGAGACTGTGGCGCGGATGGAGAACGTCAAACTATCCAGCGATGCGGAAATCGATTTGGCCGAAATTTGGGCCTATCTACAGGAATATATCGGGCCGAACGCGGCAGATCTTTGGGTTGACGATCTCACCCAAAGATTCCAGTTGCTGGGAGACAATCCACGAGTTGGTCGGCAGCGACCCGAACTAGGAAATGGACGGCGTAGTTTTGTGTTTGGTGACTACGTCGTAGTCTATGTCATTAAAAATAGAGCAGTCGAAGTGTTGAGGGTCATTCATGGATCGCGCGAGCTGAAACCTAAAGCTCCCGCGCCGAAATGACCGAATCCGCCCGCCCCTCCCTCTGGACGCCGCTCAAGCGCCCGGCGTTCCGCAATCTGATGATCGCCATGTCGGTGTCCAACACCGGCTATTGGATGCAGACGGTGGCTGCGGCCTACCTGATGCGGCTGTGGACCGGCGGCGATCCGTTCATGGTCTCGCTTGTGCAGACCGCGCTGTTCATCCCGCCTGCGCTGTTGCTGCTGCCCGCGGGCACCTGGGTGGACATGCTCGACCGGCGCAAGTTCATGATGTTTTCCCAAGCCTGGATGATGGTTGCGGCCGGGCTGATCACGGCGCTGGTGATGACCGACATCCAAAGCGGTTGGGCGCTGCTGGCCTTGCTGGCCCTTTTTGCGGTGGGCTTCGCGCTCAACACGCCCTCCCAGTCAGCGATCTGGGCGGACATGGTGGGGCTGAAAGAGGTGCCCCAGGCGATTGCGATCTATTCGCTCACCAACAACGGCGCGCGAATCCTGGGGCCGTCGCTGGCCGGGGCGTTGATCTCGGCCGTCGGCGCGGTGGGCATCATGGCTTTCAACGCGCTCACCTATATCGGTGTCATCGCTGCGCTGTATGCCTGGACGCCACCGCCGAGCGCGCGCACCCAACCCAAGCCGTTTCTCGCGCTGTTGTTCGGCGCGTTCGGTTTCGCGCGCGCCAACCCGCTGTATCGGGCCGTATTGATCCGCGGCGGCATCTTCTTCGTCGTCTCGTCCATCTTGCTGGCGCTGCTGCCCGTGAAGGTGCCCGAGGCCGACGACTTCGGCACGGTGTTCAGCTTCATGGGCCTGGGGGCCATCCTGGGCGTGTTCAGCTTCCCGCGCATCTCGCACCGTCACACCCGCGAGGTCATCGTCGCCTGGGCCGTGGGCGTGAATGCGCTGGCGTTCATCGCTATGGCTTACGTCACCACCGTCCCCGCGCTTGGGATATTGACGGCGGCGGTGGGCTACACGTGGTTCTTCGTCATGTCCTCGCTGCAAGTGGGCGCGCAGATGGTGCTGCCCGACGAGCTGCGCGGGCGCGGGCTGGCGTTGCTGAATCTCGTCTTGATGGGCGGTTATGCGTTTGGGTCGCCGCTGTGGGGCGCGGTGGCGCGGCTGACCTCGCCCGACCATGCGCTGATGATCGCGGGTGTTTTTTCACTCGCCGCACTGGCGTTGACGTTTCGGATGAAGCTGCCGGTAGATAAATCTGCTTAAACTGCTGTCAGCAGCCGGAAGTCGATGACGTGCACGTCGCCCGCTTCGGTACCGGCCAGAAGGCGCTCGCCGTCGGGCGTCCAGGCCAGCACTGAGACCGCGCTGGGCTCTTTGTCCTTGGGCGGATTGACGATGGGCATGACTTTCAGGCTTCCCGGCTGGCCGACGATGACCTTGCCGTTCTCGAAGCCCGCCGCCACGGCGTCCAGTTTCGGGTGCGCCAGCACCGCCGTCACCGGCGGTCCGTTGACCAGGCCGCCGAACTCCATGGGCTCCTTGCCCATGGGTCCGCCGCCGGTGAAGGGCCAGCAGATCACCGTGTCCGCTCCGCCCGTGGCCAGGTATTGCCCGCGGCGCTGGAACGACAGGCTGCGGATTTTCGCGGCATAACCTTGCATGCGGAAATGTTGCCCGTCCGACAGCCGCCAGCCGTGCAGCGCGTTTTCCTGCATGGCGGTGACGACGTACTCCGCATCCGGGCTCCAGGTGACCTGCAAGTGCGAGCCCTTCCACGGCAGCACCTGGGGCTGGCCGTCTTTCGCCGCCAGCCAGTACAAATTCACCGCGTTGTAGTACGACACGGCGATCCGTTTGCCCTTGGGGTTGATCGCCAGCCCGCCGACGGAGGTTTCAAGGGTAATCTTGCGCGGCTCGGTGCTCTTGGGCCCCAAGATGAACGCATCCTTTCCCGAGGCATAGGCGCGCACGCCTGCGTCCGTATGCGCCGTGACATGATCGACCCACTTGCGGCCCAGGTCGGCGATGATCTCGGTGGCGCCGTCGAGGCCGACCTTGACCAATTTGCCGTCGTCGCCGCCCGAGAGGTGCGCGCCCGCGACGATATCGGGCGCGAAGCACAGCGCGCCGCCCTTATGAATCTCGAAAGTTTTGAATCCGGCCGCCGCGTCGGTCAGGTCGAGCGCGCGCACCGTGCCGTCGCCCAGCGCGCAGACGAAGTGGCGGCTATCGGGCGTGGCGGCCGCGCCGACGACATAGGCCTCCAAGGCCCACGACAGGCCTTTGCTTTCGACTAACGCGTCAGGGGCGGCCATTGCGCGGCTTTACGCCATCACGCAGGAGGCGAAGCCCGTTTTCAGCGCCTCGACATCCAATTCGCGGCCGATGAAGACGAGGCGGCTATTGCGTTTGTCCTTGGCGGGCCACGGGCCGGTGAACGCACCTTCCGACATCATATGCACGGCCTGGAAGACGTAGCGGTTGTCGGCGTCGGCGAGGTTGAGGATGCCCTTGGCACGCAGGATGGTCGGCCCCTTGGCCATCAGCACGTCGCCGATCCACTCATTGAATTTGGCCGGGTCCAGCGGCTTGGTCGCGCTCAACGAAACGCTTTCCATATTCTCGTCGTGATAGTGCTTCGTTTCGCCGTGATCATGGTCATGGTCGTGGTGATGATCGTGTCCGTGGTCATGGTCGTGGTGTTCTTCGCCCAGAAACTCGGGCTTGATGTCGAGGATGCGGTTGAGGTCGAAGCTGCCCTGGTCGAGGATTTTGTCGATGGCGATCTGGCAACGCTCGGTCTTGTGGATCTTGGCGAAGGGGTTGATGGCGCGCAGCTTGCGCTCCACCGCGGCCAGCTCGTCCTTGCTCACGGCGTCGGTCTTGTTGAGCAGCAGCACGTCGGCGAAGGCGATTTGATCGGCCGCCTCGGGCGCGTCTTGCAGGCGCTGTAACACATGCTTCGCATCCACCACCGTCAGCACCGAATCGAGTTTGGTGCGCTTCTTGACGTCCTCGTCGGCGAAGAACGTCTGGGCCACCGGTGCTGGGTCGGCCAGGCCCGTGGTCTCCACCAGGATGGCGTCGAACGACCCTTTGCGCTTCAGCAACCCGCCGATGATGCGGATCAGATCGCCGCGCACCGTGCAGCAGATGCAGCCGTTGTTCATCTCGAACACTTCCTCGTCCGCGCCGACCACCAGGTCGTTGTCGATGCCGATTTCGCCGAACTCGTTGACGATGACGGCGAACTTCTTGCCGTGGTTCTCGGACAGGACGCGGTTGAGCAGCGTGGTCTTGCCGGCGCCCAGGTAGCCGGTCAGCACGGTGACGGGGATTTGCTCGGTCATGCGGGCCTCAACAGAAATGGTGGCGATATATAGGTGGGCTCGGCGCAAAATAAAACCGGCGCAGAGCGGTGTCTGCGCCGGTTGAACTCTCTGGCCTGAACCCGGTCTTTAAGCGGCCGGAGCTTCCTCGGCGGCGTCCGCTTCGGGGGCCGGCGCTGCGTCGCTCAGCAGCTTCTCGGCGTCTTCGGCGCGCTCGAGCATGCTGGCAGCTTGGGCGGCTTCCAGATCGGCCTTTTCCATCGAACGGGCGACGGTGACGTCCACCATTACCTTCACGTCGGCGTGCAGGCGGACGGGAACCTTGGTCACGCCCAAGGTCTTGATCGGGTTGGCCAGGGCCACCTGGGTGCGCTCGACCTTGAACTTCTGCTCGATCAGGGCGTCGGCGATGTCGCGCGCGCTGACCGAACCGTACAGCTGACCGCCTTCGCCGGCCTGGCGCACGATCACCACCTTGAAGCCGTCGAGCTTTTCAGCCGTGACTTGCGCTTCATCGCGGTGCTTGGCGTTCAGCGCTTCCAGCTCGGCGCGCTTGCCTTCGAAGTAGGCCATGTTGTCCTTGTTCGCGCGCAGGGCCTTCTTCTTGGGCAGAAGAAAGTTCCGCGCGAAGCCCGGCTTCACGTTGACCACCTCGCCGAGGGAACCCAGCCGCTCGATCCGTTCCAACAAAATCACTTGCATCACACGCCTCCTTGCGGCGGGGCGTTCATGCGCTCCCGCAGCTTCAAAAAATGATCCGCCACGCCCACGCCGACCAAGATCGCGAACGACACCGTCGCCGTCGACAAAGCCAGCGCGTAAAACCCCGCCAGCCACAAGCCGGCGTTACCTTTGCGCCCCAGCGCGCTGTGGACCAAGGCCAGGCCCTGCAGCACGAGCGGCAGACACAACACACCTGCGGCGTTCTTGGCGATGAAACCCGCATCGCCCGGTGCCAGCCAGCCCAAAAGGATGGCCGACCAGAACACCGCGAAGAACCACCCCGGCACCGTCATCCGGCGGTACGCCGGCGTCGGCTCCAAGGCTCTGCCCATGCGGCTCAACACCGCCTGGGCCACCGCTGCGCTTGCGATCGCGCGCAAGCACCAATTCCATCCCGCCGCGCCCGGCAGGAACACCGCCGTGGCTTTCAGCGTCTCCAGCGCCGCGGCCACCCGCTCGGGCTCGGCCGTCGCGCGGCTGGCCACTTCGGCCAGCGCCTGGGCGATCTGCGCCTTCAGCGTCGCCTCAAGCCCGTCGGCACCCGTGGGCACCATCGTCAGCACCAGGCCCACCAGCATCGCGGCCAGCACACCCAGCAACGTCACGCCGCGGCCCACCCGGACAGTGTCCGGAACGTCGGTCCCCGGCGTTTGGCGCACCAACCGGGTCAGCAAGGCGACCGGCAGCACGTCGTTGAGCAGGTAGACCAGCGGTCCGACGAACGACCCGGTCAGGATCGTCACCGTCACCGCCCCGCTCATCACCGCCACCGGCAGCGCCGCGGGACCTAAGCCCAGCACCGCCATCGCCAACGGCAACGGCGAAAACAACAGCCCGAACGCAACTCCGAGCACCGAGCCCTGGAGGGCCGCCACCAGCAGCGTGGCGCCGAAAGCGCCGGCTGCGACGGCCAAGAGCGCGGAGCGGTTCATGGCTTACCGGCTCACAGGCGTTTGACCGTCCGTGAGCCGCCGCACGTCAGGTCGCAATCACGTAAGGCAGCAAGGCGAGGAAGCGTGCGCGCTTGATGGCGCGGGCCAGTTCGCGTTGCTTCTTGGTCGACACCGCGGTGATCCGGCTCGGCACGATCTTGCCGCGCTCGGAGATGTAGCGCGACAGCAGGCGGACGTCCTTGAAGTCGATCTTGGGCGCGTTCACGCCCGTGAACGGGCAGGACTTGCGCCGGCGGAAAAACGGACGACGTGTCTTGTTCATGGTCAGGCCCCCGTGCCTTCAGGTGCGCTCGGCGTCCGGCCGCGGCCGGAGTCGAAATGGCCGCGTTCGCCGCGATCACGATCACCGCCGCCGAAGCTGCGACCACCACCACCGCCGAAGCCGCCGCGACCACCACCACCGCCGCCGCCGAAGCCGCCGCGGCCACCGCCGCCAAAGCCACGACCGCCGCCGCCAAAGCCGCCGCGCTCTTCACGCTCGCCGCGGTCCTTGTTGGCCAGCACCGCCGAGGGGGCCTCGTCGAGGGTTTCGACCTTCACGGTCAGATAACGCAGGACGTCTTCATTGATGCGCATGCGACGCTCGTACTCCTGCACGGCGGCGGAGGGCGCGTCGACGTTGAAGAACAGGTAATGACCCTTGCGGTTCTTCTTGATGCGGAAGTTGAGCGAACGCAGGCCCCAAGATTCGCGCTTGGTGACTTTGCCGCCGCTTTCGGAGAGGATTTTGGTCAGATCGTCGCCCAGGGTATCGACCTGAGTGGTCGACAAATCCTGACGCGCGATCACAACGCTTTCGTATAGCGCCATTGCTCTGTGACTCCTTATGGCTTGTCTCGTCCGGTCGCCGACCATCGGCGCCCGACATAGCCGACGCCAAAGAGGCGACGGCAAGGAGCTATGGAAGGCGCGGAATATACACATTCCCCACCGCCGTACAAGCGCGGTCGGGAATTAATTACTCATATAAATCAATACGTTATAAGATTCGACCTCGGCTACGGTAAAGCTGCGGTGGCTCAAACCGCCCCCGGTCTTGACACCTTGAGCGTTTCCCCGCACTCAGCGCGCCCGCACAGGGCAGGGGACAAGAGGGATCAGGAATGGACGCGGCGTTTGTGTTTCCGGGCCAGGGCTCCCAGGCCGTCGGCATGGGCAAGGACTTGGCCGAGGCCTTCACCGAGGCGCGCGAGGTTTTCGGCGAGGTCGACGAGGCCCTGAAGCAGAACCTCTCCAAGCTGATGTTCGAGGGCCCCGAGGCCGACCTGACGCTTACGGAAAACGCCCAGCCCGCGCTGATGGCCGTCAGCCTCGCCGTCATCCGCGTACTCGACAAGCAGGGTAACGTCAAAATCCGCGACAAAGCGCGCTACGTCGCCGGCCACTCGCTGGGGGAATACGCAGCCCTGGCCGCGTCGGGCGCGCTGTCGTTGTCGGATGCGGCGCGGCTGCTCAAAACGCGCGGCCAGGCGATGCAGAAAGCCGTGCCGGTGGGCGTGGGCGCCATGGCCGCGCTGCTGGGGCTTGAACTCGATCAGGCGCAAGCCGTCGCCGCCGAGGCCACGCAGGGCGATGATGTCTGCTCGGCGGCCAACGACAACGCGCCGGGCCAAGTCGTGATCTCGGGCCATGCCGCGGCCGTGCAACGCGCCATCGACCTCGCCAAAACCAAGGGTGCCAAACGCGCCATCATGCTGGCCGTCAGCGCGCCGTTCCATTGCCCGCTGATGAAGCCCGCCGCCGAGGTCATGGCCGAGGCGCTGTCGAAAGCCGATGTCATGACGCCGGTCGTGCCGCTGGTGGCCAACGTCACGGCGCGCACCGTCATCGACCCCGTCGAGATCCGCCGCTTGTTGGTGGAACAGGTCACGGGTCTGGTGCGCTGGCGTGAATCGGTGCTGTTCATGGCCCAGTCGGGCGTGGATACACTGATCGAGGCCGGTTCGGGCAAAGTGCTCTCGGGCCTGGCCAAGCGCATACACGGCGAACTGTCGGCCATGAGCCTGCAGGGCCCCAAAGACATCGAAGAATTCCTCAAGCGCTGAACGGGAGTACGCTCATGACCATGTTCGACCTGACGGGAAAGAAGGCGCTGGTCACCGGTGCCAGCGGCGGTATCGGTAAGGCGATAGCGAAGGCGCTGCACGCGCAGGGTGCGACCGTGGGTTTGCACGGCACGCGCAAAGAGGTGCTCGAGGCGCTCGCGGCGGAACTGAACGAGCGCGCGCACGTGCTGGTGTGCAATCTCTCCGACACCGACGCGGTGGAAAAGCTGGTGCCCGAGGCCGAAGCCGCCTTGGGCCAGCTCGACATCCTGGTGAACAACGCCGGCATCACGCGGGACGGCTTGATCCTGCGCATGAAGGATCAAGATTTCTGGGACGTGGTGGGCGTCAACCTCGGCACCGCGTTCCGGCTCAGCCGCGCGGCCGTGAAGGGCATGATGAAGCGCCGGTTCGGCCGCATCATCAACATCTCCTCGGTGGTCGGCGTGACCGGCAATCCCGGCCAGGTCAACTACGTCGCGGCCAAGGCGGGCCTGATCGGCCTGACGAAGTCGCTTGCCCAGGAAGTCGCCAGCCGCAACATCACGGTCAACGCGGTCGCGCCGGGCTTCATCGTTAGCGCCATGACCGACGCGCTGACCGAGGACCAGAAGAAACGCATCACCGACTCCATCCCGCTGGCCCGCATGGGCACGGGCGAGGACATCGGCGCGGCGGTGGCCTATCTGGCCAGCGCCGAAGCCGCCTATGTCACCGGCCAGACGTTGCACGTCAACGGCGGGATGGCGATGATCTAATGGCCATGAATCGGGCCGGATTCGGCGGCCTGGGCGGCGGGCCGCAGCCCTAGCCAAGCCTGGGATGATATGCTACCACGCTGCCACTTGAGGGAAGCCGGGCACAGTTACTGCAGCCTTCAGCGATGAGCCAAAAACTCACATCAAATCTCAAGACAACCATCACCCCATCATTGCAATAGTCTGAGGATAGCGGAATGAGCACGGTTGCCGAGCGCGTGAAGAAAATCGTCGTGGAACACCTGGGCGTCGAAGAAGCCAAGGTGACCGATAACGCCAGCTTTATCGACGACCTGGGGGCCGACAGCTTGGACACCGTGGAATTGGTGATGGCGTTCGAGGAAGAATTCGGCGTCGAAATTCCCGACGACGCGGCCGAGAAAATCCTCACCGTGAAGGACGCGATCGCGTTCATCGACGCGAACGCGAAGAAATAACCCCCGTTCGGCGGTCGGGCCAAAAATGCCCGCGTCGGCCGATCAGGGTGCGTTGAATGGGGCCTGGTTCCGTCCGGGTCCCATCTCCGTTTATGGAACTGTGTTAAGTTGGCTCGAGCAATCGCATCGGGCGGGGTCGATCGATCATGGGCTTTGAAGCAAAACGCATCGTCGTGACGGGAATGGGCTTGGTCACGCCGCTGGGCATCGGCGTCGGCGGCGTATGGAAAAGCCTGCTGGCCGCCAACTCCGGCATCGCGCCGATCACCCGCTTCAAGGTCGACGACATGCCCTGCCGCATCGGCGGCGCGGTGCCCACGCACGAAGGTCATCCGCTGCGCCTGAACGTCGACGACGTCGCCAGCGCCAAGGACCGCCGCCGCATGGACGACTTCATCGTCTATGCCATCGGCGCGGCCGACGAAGCGGTGCGGGACTCCGGCTGGGTGCCGTCGACCGACGAGGCGCGCGAGCGCACCGGCGTGATGATCGGTTCGGGCATCGGCGGGCTGTTCACCATCGACGAAACCGCGCAAGTTCTCGCCGCCCAAGGCCCGCGTCGTGTCAGTCCGTTCTTCATTCCCGCCAGTCTGATCAACCTCGCCTCGGGCCAGGTGTCGATCAAGCACGGCTTCAAGGGCCCCAACCATGCGCCCGTCACGGCGTGCGCCACCGGCGCCCATGCCATCGGCGACGCCGCGCGACTGATCAAATACGGCGATGCCGACGTGATGGTCGCCGGCGGCGCGGAGTCCGCGCTGTGCCGCCTGGGGCTGGCCGGTTTCGCCGCCGCCAAGGCGCTGTCCACCGCCTACAACGACACGCCCGCCAAGGCCTCGCGCCCCTGGGACAAGGGCCGTGACGGCTTCGTCATGGGCGAGGGTTCGGGCGTGGTGGTGCTGGAAGACTACGAGCACGCCAAGAAGCGCGGCGCGAAAATCTACGGCGAGATCCTGGGCTACGGCCTGTCGGGCGACGCCTATCACATCACCGCGCCGTCGGAAGACGGTTCGGGCGGGTTCCGCGCCATGCGTGGGGCGCTGCGCGACGCCAAGTTGAACCCGTCGGACATCGACTATATCAACGCCCACGGCACCTCGACGCCCAAGGGCGACGAGATTGAACTCAACGCCGTCAAGCGCATGTTCGGCGACGCCGCCAAGCAGCTCTCCATGTCCTCGACCAAGTCGGCCATCGGGCATCTGCTGGGCGCGGCCGGCGCGGTGGAGGCGATCTTCTCCCTGCTTGCGCTGCGCGACCAGGTGGCTCCGCCGACGCTCAACCTCGACGATCCCTCCGACGGCTGCGACATCGACCTGGTGCCGCACCAGCCCAAGCAGCGCAAAATCCGCTACGCGCTGTCCAACTCGTTCGGGTTCGGCGGCACCAACGCCGCCCTCGTTCTCGGTCCGGCACCCTAGGCGGTCATCATGCGCGAACGGCTTTTCACCGCCGCTTTGTCGCTGCTCGCCGTCGTCCTGGCCGCCGTCATCGGCGGCTACCTGTGGTCGCTGGGCGCGGTCAACCAGCCCGGCCCGCTGTCGCAACCCGTCACCGTCATCATCCGTCCCGGCACGGGCCTTGGGCCCATCGCCTCGCAGCTGGCCGAGGCCGAAGTGGTGTCCAACGATCTGTTGTTCCAGTTTGAAGCCCGGCGCAGCGGCCAGGAGCGCAGCCTCAAGCCCGGCGAATACCGCTTCGAGCCCGGTGCCACCATCACCGCGGTCATCGACAAGCTGGTCAAGCGCGAGGTCGTCGCGCGCTTCGTCACCATCCCCGAGGGCCTGGTGAGCGCCGAGATTCTGCGCATCATCGATCAAAGCGAGGGCCTAACGGGCGACGCACCCGCTTCGGTTCCCGACGGCGCGCTATTGCCGGAGACATATAAATACGAGTGGGGTGACGCGAAAACAGCGCTGATCGAGCGCATGCGCACGGCCCGCGACACCGCGCTGGCCGAACTTTGGGCCAAGCGTGCCCCCGATCTGCCCATCGCCACGCCCGACGAGGCCATGATCCTGGCGGCCATCGTCGAGAAGGAAACCGGCGTGGCTTCGGAACGCCCCAAGGTCGCCGCGGTCTTCATCAACCGGCTGAAGAAGAAGATGCGCTTGCAGTCCGACCCGACCGTGATCTACGGCATCAACCCGCTGGGGCTGGACCGCCCGCTCAGCCGCGCCGACCTGGCCGCGCCGAGCCCGTTCAACACCTACGTCATCGACCGTCTGCCCCCGTCACCGATCTGTCATCCCGGACGGGCCTCCATCGCCGCGGTGCTCAACCCCGAGCCGACCGATGCACTCTACTTCGTCGCCGACGGCAGCGGCGGGCACGCCTTCGCCGTCACGCTGGCCGAGCACAACAAAAACGTCGCCCGCTGGCGCAAGATCGAATCCGGCGCGTCGGCGAAAGGCCCCGCGCCGGCAGCGGCCAAGCCCGACGCCAAGAAGCGTTGACGTAGCGGCGTGATCGGCTATGTCATGCTGATATTCCTGGTGCAGGACCCGACATGACCGAGATGCTGACCGACCCCAATCTCTGGGCCGCGTTCCTGACGCTGACCGCCCTCGAGATCGTGCTGGGTATCGACAACATCATCTTCCTCTCCATCGTCACCGGGCGGCTGCCGCTTCATCAGCAGGCCAACGCGCGGCGCATCGGTCTGGGGCTGGCGCTGGGCATGCGCATCCTGCTGCTGATGAGCCTGTCGTGGATCGCGGGGCTCACCACGCCGATTGCGACCATCATGGGTTTCGAGTTGTCGTGGCGCGACATCATCCTGGGCGTCGGCGGGCTGTTCCTGCTCTACAAGGCCACCACCGAAATCCACAACACCATGGAAGGCCATGAAGACTCGCACAGCGCGGGCCAGATCACCTTCACCTCGGCCATCATCCAGATCGTCATCCTCGACCTGGTGTTCTCGCTCGATTCCGTCATCACCGCCGTGGGCATGACCGACAATCTTCCGGTCATGATCGCGGCCATCGTCGTCTCAATCCTGGTCATGCTGTTCGCCGCCACACCGGTCAGCAACTTCGTCAACCGCCATCCGACGGTGAAGATGCTGGCCCTGGGCTTCCTGCTGCTGATCGGCATGGCGCTGATCGCGGATGCCGCCCACGCGCACATCCCGCGCGGCTACCTCTACGCGGCCATCGCCTTCTCGGCGCTGATCGAGACGCTCAATCTGCTCGCGCGGCGTAAGCGCTCCGCGACGGGGTTGTAGGCCGCCATGGTCGAGTTTCTCCTCAATCCCGAAAACTGGGCGGCGCTGCTCACCCTCACTGTTCTTGAGATCGTGCTGGGCATCGACAACCTCGTCTTCCTCGCCATCGTCTCGGCCAAGCTGCCGCCGCATCAGCAGCCCACCGCGCGGCGTATCGGCCTGTTCTTCGCGCTGTTCCTGCGCGTGGGCCTGCTCGCCAGCCTGACGTGGATCGCGGGGCTGACCGAACCGGTCGTCACCATCGCCGACTTCGCGGTCAGCTGGCGCGACGTCATCCTGGGCGTGGGCGGCTTGTACCTCGTCTACAAGGGCGTGACGGAGATCCATGAATCAGTAGAGGGTGGTTCCGACCCCGCGGTGAAGGGCTACGCCAGTTATTGGGTGGTGATCTCGCAGATCATGGTGCTCGATCTCGTCTTCTCGCTCGATTCCATCATTACCGCCGTGGGCATGACCGACAATCTGCCCGTGATGATCACGGCCATCGTCATCGCCATCCTAACCATGATGTTCGCGGCCAATTCGGTCTCGGGCTTCATCAACCGCCACCCGTCGGTGAAGATGCTCGCGCTGGCGTTCCTGATCCTGGTGGGCACGGCGCTGATGGCTGATGCGGCGCACTTCCACATCCCGCGCGGCTATCTGTACGCGGCCATCGCGTTTTCCATCGCGGTCGAGGCGCTCAACATGCTGGTGCGTCGCGCCGAGCAGAAAAAGAGCGCCGCCGAGAGGCCTTAACCACCCAACCTTTCTTTATGCGGCAGACGCGCCGTCAGCGCGCCGATCAGACCGTCGGGCAACGTGGTCATGATCCACGCCATCACCGCCATGGGCCACGGGAACGCGATGCGCCCGCGGTTGGCCCCAATCCCTTGGGCGATGATTCGCGCGGCGCGGTCGGCGGGCATCAGGAACGGCATGGGGAAGCGGTTGCGTTTCGAGATGCCGCTTTCCACGAAACCCGGGCAGATCACCGAAACGCCGAGGCCGTCGCGCGCGAGTTGGCCGCGCAGGCCTTCGCCCCATACTTTGATCGCGGCCTTCGAGGCGCAATAGGCCGGCGCGCTGGGCAGGCCCCGGAACCCGGCGATGGAACTCATCAACGCGATCTGGCCGCGTTTGCGCGGGCGCATCAATTCCACGGCTGGAAATACCGTGTTGAACAACCCCTCGACGTTGATGGAGAAAATGTGCCGCGTCTGCTCGGCCGTTTCGCCCACCCCGCCACCGCCCGCCGACACGCCGGCGTTGGCGATGACAAGGTCCAGCGGGTGCCTGGCGTCGCATGCCTTCACCCAATCGGCCATGGCTGCGGCGTCGCGCACATCAAGGGTGACGGCATCCACCGTAGCGCCCTTGGCCCGGCAGCGTTCGGCCACGGCGGCCGTGCGCGCCCCATCCCGGCCCAGCAGGCTGAGCGATGTTCCGGGTGCGGCATAGTGCAAGGCCAACGCCTCGCCGACGCCCGACGATGCGCCCGTGATCAGAATATGAGGCAAAGAGATCTCCTAGCCGACGTTGTCAGGCGTCCATGCTGGGAGAGAGACGAAGTCCGATCAATCTCTTTCGGCGACCTGTCAGGCCGCGACGATGTCAGGGCTCAGCTGGAGGCCGATGCTGACCATCTCGGGGGAAGACAGGTCGCCGAAAAGACGCCGGGCGGGGCCCGGTGAAACGCGGATGACCGTGGGCGTGGCGAACACCTGATCCATCAGGGCGGTATCAGGGTCCGTCAACACGTCGATGGTCTCAAGCTGGATGTCGCTGCCGGGGCGCTGGGCGCGCAGATCGGTGCAGACGGTGTTGAGCGAGGCCTTCGCCTTTTCCGAGCTGGCGGTAGCACCCGCGACGAAGAGGCGCAGCATCACGCGCCGCGGCGGTTTGGACACGGCGTTCATGACACGGCTCCGGCGGTGAAGAACGAGATCGGCCCGTTGCGCGCGGCCAGCATGCCGTCGGCGATGGCGCGGATCTCGGCGAAGCCCAGCGGCTTGCGTGCCACGTCGAAGTTCACGCCCTCGCGCTGCAGGTCGCGCAAGGGGGCCATGTACTCTTCATAAAACGCGGTGACGACGTACACCGGCGCGTCCGGGCAAATGCCTTGAAGGTGGCGCAAGGTTTCCACGCCCGTCATGCCTGGCATCTTCAGGTCGAGGAAAATCAGGTCGGGCTTGTGGCTGCGCGCGGCTTCCAAGCCCAGGGGCCCGCTGGCCGCCGTGCTGACGGCATGGCCGCAGGCTTCCAGGGCCAGGGCGAAGGTCTGCCGCACGCCATAATCGTCGTCGATCACCAGCACATGGCCCATCTCGGTCATCCTCTCGCTCGATACGTTTGCGCGCCACGTTTGCTCATCGACGTGCGGCGCGAATCACGTTGACGAGGGTTATAGCCGCTCTATAGTTTCGGATCAAAACAATAGTGACAAAAAACTAAATGGCCGGTGCAGCAGCTTCTTCTCAAGGGGCGTTGTCCGGGGAACCGGAAGAGAGGACCTCCCATGTCGAACGCCGCGCTCGCAACGCCTGCGCTATTTCATGAGATATTTCAACAGCCTACAAGACAACGCTTGGTCTCCTCGCTGTTTGAGCGCTCGGCCACCGCCATCGCCGTGACGGATCGGAATGGGCGCGCGGTATGGGCCAACAAGGCCTGCCTGGACCTCATCGGGCTCGACTCGGCCAGCACCAAAGACGGCGCGGCGGTGCGGCTGCTGGGCCCCTCGACGCTGGGCGAGTCCGGTTGGGTCGATCTGGCCGCCGCGATGGAAGCGGTGCGCACCTGGCAGGGCGAATTGATGGGCCTGCGCGCCGACGGCGAAGCCTCGATGTGCGACATCACGGTCATTCCGGTTCATCAGGCCGCGGGCCGCGGCGAGGAAGCGCTGTCGCTGGTGATCCTGGTCGATCAGACCAACCGCAGCGACTTCGAACGCGAGCTGATCAAGGGCTTTCCGCTGTACTTCCGGGCCGTCGAGCAATCCGCCGACGGCCTTTTGGTGATCGACCACCACGGCCGCATCGCCTTCGTCAACCCGGCCGCAGCCACCTTGCTGGGGGCCTCCAGCGACGCGTTGCGCGGCCAGGAGTTCGGCCTGCCCTTCGGTGCGGAGGGCAACGCCACCTCGATCGAGCTGGTGACGGGCAATAAATTGGCCTTCGTCGAGATGCGCACCGCGCCCATTTCATGGGAGGGCGATGACGCGACCTTGGTGATGCTGCACGACATGACCCAGGTGCGCGACGCCGAGACCGCGCTGGCCATGCGCACCCAGGCCATGGAAGCCGTCGCCAACGGCATCTTCACCGCCACCCCCGACGAGCGCATCACGTGGGTCAACCGCGCGCTCGCCGAGATGACCGGGTATGCGCCCGAGGAGCTGATCGGCCAGCCCGCCGAGATTTTGCGCTCGGACCATCATCCGGAGTCTTTTTTCAGCGACATGCGCGAGTGCACGCGGCGCGGCGAGGTGTGGCGCGGTCGGGTCATCAACCGGCGCAAGCAGGGCGAACTGTTCACCGTCGAGCAGACCATCAGCCCGGTGCGCGACGCCACCGGGCGCATCACCCAGTTCGTGACGATTCAAGAAGACATTTCCGAGCGGCTCAAAACCCAGGACGAGCTGATCCGCCTGGCGCAGTACGACGCGCTGACGGGTCTGCCCAACCGCGGGCTGTTCATGGAGCACTTAAGCGCCGCCACCGCGCGCGCCAAGCGCGCCGGCGACATGGTCGCGGTGATGCTGCTCGACTTGGACAACTTCAAGTTCGTCAACTCCACCTACGGCCACGGCACCGGCGATGCGCTGCTGATCGCGGCCAAAGACCGGCTGGGCAACCTGCTGCGCACCACGGACACCCTGGCCCGGCTGGGCGGCGATGAGTTCGGCATCATTCTGGAAGGCGTGAAGGACATGGGCGCGGCCAACGCCACCATGCGCCGCCTGTTCGACGCGCTGTGGGAGCCCATCAGCATCGACGCAAAGATATTGAAGCCCGGCGCCTCGGCGGGCGTGGCGCTGTATCCCACCGACGACGCCGAACCGGCCGAGCTGCTCGCCGACGCGGAACTGGCCATGTATCAGGCCAAGGCGCAAGGACGTCACGCGCTGTGCTACTTCGACCGCGACGCCGACATCCGCCAGCGGCTGAACCTGGAGGAGGACCTGCGCCACGCGCTCGAACGCGGCCAGCTGTGGCTGGCCTATCAGCCCCAGGTCGACCTCGCCTCGGGCCGCGTCATCGGCGCGGAGGCGCTGATCCGCTGGACGCACGACAAGCGCGGTCTGATCCCGCCCAACGAGTTCATCCCCATCGCCGAGTCCTCCGACCTGATCTTGAGCATCGGCGACTGGATCGTCGGCGAGATCTGCCGCCAAAGCGCCGAGTGGACCGCGCGCGGACTGCCCAAACTGCAGCTGGGCTTCAACGTCTCGGGCGTGCAGTTCCGTCGCAGCAACCTGCATGAGCACGTTATGAGCAGCCTGAAGGCCAGCGGCGTGGCGATCGGGGACATCGACATCGAGATCACCGAGACCGTGGCCATGGAACGCACCGGCAAGGTGCGCGAGAATTTCGGGCTGTTGTCCGACGCAGGGGTGAGCATCTCCATGGACGATTTCGGCACGGGCTTTTCGTCGCTGTCGAACCTCCAGGCGTTCCCGGTGCGCCGATTGAAGGTCGACGGCTCTTTCGTCGCGGGCATCGGCAAGAAGAAGAGCGACGAAAAGATCGTCGAAGCCATCATCAGCCTGGGGCAAAGCCTCGGTCTGCAGGTCATCGCGGAGGGTGTGGAAACCACCGAACAGGCGCGCTTCTTGAAGGAGCGCGGCTGCGACGAAATTCAAGGGTATTTGGTCTCCAAGCCCATGCCGCCCACCGCGTTCGCCCGGTTTGTCTCGGAATTCCAGGGCATCGCCGCCTAAACCCGCGCCTGCGCCTTGAAATACCGCCCTTGGCCGATATAACGGACGGCTGAGAACGGCGGGTGTGGAGCGGGTTCATGGGTGCGCGGGCGGTGGCGAGTATGACGGGCTTCGCGCGCGCCGACGGCCAGGCGGCTGAGCCTGTCGCGCTGAGCTGGGCGTGGGAGCTGCGCAGCGTCAACGGCAAAAGCCTCGATCTGCGCCTGCGTCTGCCGCACGGTTTTGATTCCCTCGATGCGCCGGCCCGCAAGTTCGCCGCCGAACAGCTCTCGCGCGGTTCGGTGTCCGCCGCGCTGACGCTCACCGGCGAGCCGCAGACTCAAGACTTCAAGATCAACCACGACATGCTCGCCCGTCTGCTGGCCTTAATGGGCCACCTCTCGGAAAACATGCCGTCCGGCGTCGGTCCGGCCACGCTCGACGGTCTCTTGGCGGTCAAGGGCGTGATCGAACCCATCGAGCCGCAGCTGGACGCTGCTGCCGTGGCCGAGCGCGACCGGGCGCTGATGAGCTCTTTTCAAGCCGCGGTCCAGGCGCTGATCAAGGCGCGCAACGAGGAAGGCGCGCGGCTTGTCGCCGTGGTCAACCAGCACCTCGCCAGGCTGCGCGAGCTGGTCAACGCCGCCGCGGCCTGCTCGGCCGCGCAGCCCGCCGCCATCAAGGCGCGCTTCGAGCGCCAGATCGCCGACATGACCTCCGGGACCCCTGCGCTCGCGCCTGAGCGTCTGGCCCAGGAAGTCGCGCTGCTGGCGGTCAAGGCCGATATCCGCGAGGAGATCGACCGGCTGAAGGCGCATTTGGAGCAAGCCGCCGACATGCTGGCGGCCGGCGGGCCCTGCGGGCGCAGGCTTGACTTCCTCAGCCAGGAGCTCAACCGCGAGGCCAATACGCTGTGTTCCAAGTCCCAGGAGGTGGAGCTGACGCGCATCGGCCTGGACCTCAAGGCGACGATTGATCAATTGCGCGAGCAAATCCAGAATATCGAATAGACGGGATTGAACGAGTGACCGATCAAAACCTCAGCCGACGCGGCTTGATGCTGGTGCTGTCTTCGCCGTCGGGTGCGGGCAAGACCTCCATCGCCAAGGCGCTGCTCAAGGCCGAGCCGAATGTGGTGTTGTCGGTCTCGGCCACGACGCGCGCGGCCCGGCCCGGCGAGGTCGACGGCAAGGATTACTATTTCGTCGACGTCGCGCGGTTCGAGACAATGAAGGCGGGCGGAGAGTTTCTGGAGAACGCTCGCGTCTTCGACAACTTCTATGGCACGCCGCGCTCGCACGTGGAAAAGCAACTTGCCGCGGGCAAGGACGTTTTGTTCGATATCGACTGGCAGGGCACCCAGCAGCTGCGCGAGAACGCGCGCGACGACTTGGTCAGCGTCTTCATTCTGCCGCCGTCGCTGGCGGAGTTGGAACGCCGCCTGCGCGGCCGCGCCCAGGATACCGAGGACGTGGTGAAAAAGCGCATGGCGCGCGCGTCGGATGAAATGAGCCACTGGCCCGAGTACGACTACATCGTCGTCAACCGCGACATCGAGACGAGCATCGGCGAGGTGCGGACCATCCTGGCCGCCGAACGCCTCAAGCGCGCACGGCAAATCGGCATGGGCGACTTCGTTAAAGGGATGCGCGGAGCCTAATTCTTTATCGCGCGGGCCAGCGCGCAGAACTGCTCGACCGTCAGATTCTCCGCGCGCAGTTCCGGGTTGATCTGAACAGTGTCGCACAGAGCCGCACCGTCGGCAAAGCCGCGGTCCTTCGCCAGGGTTTTCAGGCTTTGGCGCAGCATCTTGCGCCGTTGGCCGAAGGCCGCCGCCGTGACGCGCTCCAGGCTCTTTTTTTCCGCTGGATAACGCGGCGCGCTCAGCGGCGTCAGTTGCACCACGACCGAGTCCACCTGCGGCGGCGGCGTGAAGGCTTGCGGGCCGACATGCATGAGGGTTTTCACCTCGCACAGCCATTGGGTCAGCACGCTCAGGCGTCCATAGGTTTTCGAACCCGGTGCGGCGGCCAGCCGTTCGCCGACCTCGGCCTGGAACATCAACGTCAAGGACTCGAAGGCGCTCGCGTGGTCCAGCCAGCCCAGCAGCAGCTCCGTGCCGATGTTGTAGGGCAGATTGGCGACGATCCGTCGCGGGGCGTGGCCCATCGTGTGAACATCGGCGGCCAGCGCGTCGCCCCATATCACCTCAAGCTTGCCGGGATAAGCGGCCGCCAACCCCGCCATGATCGGCTGGTAGCGCTCGTCGCGCTCCACGGCGATGACCGATGCGCCCGCCGCCAGAAGACTCCGCGTGAGGCCGCCCGGTCCGGGGCCGATCTCAATCGTTGTGCCGGTGTTCAATTCTCCGGCCAGCCGCGCGATCTTGGCGGTGAGGTTGAGGTCGAGCAGGAAATGCTGGCCGAGCTTCTTGTCGGCGCGCAAGCCCAGCGCGGCCAGCACATCACGCAGCGGCGGCAACGCCTCAGCCACGGCGGGCGGCAATGCGCGCGGCCAGCTCAAGGGCCGCGATCAGGCTGGCGGGATCGGCGAGGCCGCGGCCGGCGATGTCGAGCGCCGTGCCGTGATCGGGCGAGGTGCGCACGAAAGGAAGGCCAAGGGTGACGTTCACGCCGCGCCAGAAGTCGAGCGTCTTGAGCGGGATCAACGCCTGGTCGTGGTACATGCACACCACGGCATCGTAGGTTTTGCGCGCGGCTGCGTGAAACAGCGTATCGGCGGGCGCGGGGCCGTGAACCTCGATCCCGGCCGCGCGCAGTTGGGCCACGGCCGGCGCGATCAGGCGCGTCTCTTCGTCGCCGATTTTACCGTCCTCGCCCGCATGCGGGTTCAAACCCGTCACCGCCAGGCGCGGCTTGGCGATGCCGAAATCCGTTTCCAGCGCGCGCGCCGTCACCAGGGCGCAATGCACGATGTCGGCCGTGGTCAGCGTGGCGGCGACCTTGGCCAGCGGCGTATGCACCGTCACGGGCACGACGCGCAGCGGCGGGTCGGGCTGCTCCACCGTCAGCATCATGACGGAGTTTAGGCCGCCGGCGAGATGGCCCAGATATTCGGTATGACCGGGAAAAGCAAAGCCGCCCGCTTGCAACGTCGCTTTTTGAATCGGATTGGTCACCAGCGCGGCAGCTTGTTTTTCCGTCACCAGCTTGACGGCCATGTCGATGGAGGCGATCACGGCCTGGGCCGTCGCGGGGCTGGGCTTGCCCGGCGTCACTTGAAGATGCAGGGCTTGCGGATTATCGAGCACCGGAAGTGCCGCGGCAAACACCCCCGCAGCCTCACCCGGCGCGCTGATCGCTTGGACCGGCGTATCTAGGCGCAACGTTTTCGCCAGCGCCGCGAGCCTGCCGATGTTGTCGATGATGAAAAACGCCGGGCCGTTGTTATGCAGGGCGGCCCAGGCCTTCAGCGCGATTTCACCGCCGATGCCCGCGGGCTCGCCCATCGTCACGGCGATCGGGGCGGGGGACATGACCGGAAATGAAGCGTTAAATGCGGACGTCGACGAGCGCCTGACGGCGCAGGTCGCGCAGCTTCTGCCGCGCCAGGTTCTCGAGCTTGTCGTTCTCGAGCTTGCCGAAGATCTGGTCCTCGTCGGGCAGGCCGCTGTCGTCCTGGCGCGTGCAGACCATCACGAACAGCTTGGCGCCGGGCACGTCCAAGGGGGCGCTGACGCGGCCCACGGGCAGCTTGGCCACCACGTCGCGCACGGGTTCGGGCAGGCCGCCGACGCGCAACGGATCGATGGGGCCCGAGCCGGGCCCGCCGCTGCGCGCGGCCAGATCGTTCATCTGCGCGCAGTTGGTCGTCTGGGTCACGATGGTGTTGCTGAGCTGGTCGATCTGCGCCGCGCTCATGGCCCGTCCGCCCACCGTGGGCAGGTAAATCTGGCTCAGCGTCACAGCCGACATCATCGGATCGGGCGCACCGGCGGCACGCCGGCCGCGCAACGCCAGAATATGATAGCCGGTGGTCGAGCGGATCGGCTCGGAAATCTCGTTGGGCTCCATGCCCGTCACGGCGCGGTCGAGTTCGTCCTCCAGTTCGCCCTGCAGCACCCAGCCCAGGTCGCCGCCGACGGCGGCCGTCGGGCTTTGCGAGAACTGCTGGGCCAGCGCCGGGAACGGCGTACCGCCGCGCGCTTGTTGGACGAGGCGGTCGGCGATCTGGCGCACGTCGGCTTCGTTGGAATTGACGTTCACCGGCAGGAAAATTTCCGACAGCCAGTGTTCGGGCTTGCCTTGGCTCGCCTTCAGCCGGTCGAGCACGTTCTTCACTTCCTCGGGCGCCACCAGCACGTTGCGGCGCAGTTCCTGGCGGACCACCTTCACCCACGCCACGTCGGCCTCGATCTGCGCGAATAGCGTGCCCATGTCGACGCCGCGCTCCTCGAACATCTTGCGGAACGAGCCGGGCTGCATGCCGTTGTTGTTCTCGATCAACGCCAGGGCCTCGCGCACTTCGGGCTCGGTGGTGACGATCTTGAGCCGCCGGGCCTCCTGGATCTTCAGGCGCTCCTCGATCAGGCTTTGAATGACCTGCGGCAGGATGCGCCGCTGAATGTCGGGCGTGTTCTCAAGGCCCGAGGTGGCGATGAACATGCCCAGCCGCGACTGAACGTCGAACACCGTGATGATGTCCTCGTTGACCACCGCGGCGATGCCCATGGCGCCGGTGGTGTCCTGGGCGCGCGCCGGGGCTGCGGCCAAGGCCGCCAGCAGCGCGCACATCAAAAGCGAAAACATCCGTCTCATGCCGTGATGACCAAATTTATGCCTCAAGCGGCGCTACCATAATGACGAACGGTGGCGAAAACTAGGCCACAGACGGCCTGGAAATCCAGGCTTTTCAACGGCTTCAGGGCCTAAAATTGGCGCGGGCCAGATAATCCTTGGCGCGCCGGTCTCCCGATTGGGCCGCGGCCGTCAACAGACGTTTGGCCGTGGCGGGCTCGATGTCCACGCCGCGCCCTTCCGCGTAGGCGATGCCTAAGCTGGTCCAGGCGGGCATGTACGACAGTGCCACGGCGGCGCGGTACAACTCCACCGCCTTGAACTCGTCCTGCGGCACGCCGCGGCCCTCGGCGTACATATAGCCCAGGTTATGCAGGGCGCGCGGGTCGCCCAGCTCGGCGGCCTGTTGGTACAATTCGGCGGCGCGCGCGTCGTTCTGCGCCACGCCCCGGCCGCTGAAATAGGCGTTGGCCTCGTCGGTCAGCGCGGCCGGGTCCTGCGCGGCCGCGACCGCGCACATCATCACTATCGCCGCCGCCATCAACCGCCGCATGAGCGCCTCTACTGCTGCGAGCCGACGCCGGTGTTGAAGCGGATATCGCCGATGGTCTTCAAGTTAAATCGCAGTAACACCGTCAACCCGCTCTTGAAGTCGCGGTCCTCGGTGTTGTCCTCGGCCAGGTCGAGCCCGAACACGAAGCACTCGTCCTCGTACGTGAAGCCGAACGCCGTGCGGATGGACCCGCCGCCGGGGCTCAAGTCCTGACGGTGGCTGGCGTTCAGGCTCCAGTAGCGCGTCAGGCGCGTGGAGAACGAGCCGTACAATTCCTCGCGCTCGCCCAAGGTCGGGTTGGTCGGGTCCTGTTTGAGGAAGATGTAGCTCAGTCCCAGCCGCGCGATGTCTGGGCCCAGCACCGCGCCGAACTCGTTGCGGCGGCTGCCCAGCGTGTCCTTGTCGGCGCGGAAGCGGTAGAGCAGGTTGACGTAAGGGTTGGGCGCAGCGTCGATGCGGCCCACCACATCCGACCATTTCCCGTTGAGGCCCGAGAAGGCGGGGAACGTATTGTCGGCGTTGAAGCGGTAGCTTTGCCCCAGGAACGCAGCCACGTTGCCCCCGCGCGCGCCGTAGATCGACCAACGCAGGCCGTAGTTGATGCGCGCCCCGCCCTCGACGCGGTCAGAGCCTGTGAAACGCTGGGTGTCGAATAAATTCGTGTCGTCGAACTCCAGGTCGCGGCTGTCTTCGTTGGGGATCTGCTCGGGGTTCTGGCCGATGGGGCTGACCACGCCCATGACGATGGGCTCGAGCACCTGGTGCGCGCCGCCGTCGTTGCGCACCAGCGGGAACTTCCATTCCAGCGACAACTCGGGCACCACGCGGCCGGTGGTGCCGGTGAAGGTGTCCCCGCGCGAGGGCCGCGCCACATCGCGCACATAGTAGCCGTCGCCGCGCAAGGTGGCGCGCAGCGTGTAGATGTCGCCCAGGGGGCTGGTGAAGGGCAGGTTCCAGCCGACTTTCGCCGACAGCCGGTTTGAATCGCTGCCGTCCTCGCGCAGCAGCACCAGGGCGTTGGCGTCGGCCGAGAAGTATCCGCCCCGGCCCGTCTGATCGCCCGCGTAGCTGTAGTGCAGCAGCGGCGCGATGACCGGTGTTGTGCCCGCCGCCACCGCGCGGCGCTGGCGCTGGAAGTAGTAGGCGTTGGCCGAGAAGTAGGTGTGGCGCGAAAACCGCTCGGCATAGGCGTTGGTCGTCAGCCACGTCGGCGCGTCGAAGTTGTAGCGGCGCAAGTACGTGCGGTCCGAGGCCAGGTGCACGTCCGCGCCGCTGCGCCACTTCTCGTCCATGTCCCACCGAATCCGTCCCCGCAGGTGCCCGCGCACGTCCTGGGTGGCGTCCGCGTCGTCGCCCACGGCGCTGCCGAACATCTGCAATTCGCCGCTGGCGAAGCGCTGGCGGTATTCCCCCGTCAGGCCCTTGCCCGCGCTGGTGGTGACCAGCGGGCTTAAGGTCGCGTCCTTGTCGGGCGCGATGTTGATGTAATAGGGCTGGGCGTAGGACAGGCCCAAGTTGCGCCCGCCGCTGATGATGGGCAGCAGCAGGCCCGACTTGCGCCCCGAGGTCGGGTCCGGGTGGGCCAGATAAGGCGTGTAGAACACCGGAATGCCGCCCAGTTCCACGCGCGCGTTGCGGTAATAGACCATCTCCTCTTCTTCGTCGTAGCGCACGCGCGTCGCTTTGATCTGCCACACCGGCGCGCGGTCCTCGCACACGTCGCAGGCCGAATAGACCGCCTGGCGCATTTCGTTGTAGCGGCCCTCGGTGCGGCGGAACTCGCGGCTGGCGAGCCGTGATTTATCCGACAGCAGCACCCGCACCTCGCGCGCGAAGCCTTCTTTCAGGTCGCCCTTCACCTCCAGCCGGTCGAAGAACATCACCGTGCCGTTCTTATCCAGCAGGCTGACGTTGCCGGTGGCCACCGCCATGTCGGTGGCTTGATTGTAGGTGACCGTGTCGGCCAGCAGCACGCGCCCGTCGCGCGCGATCTCCACCTTGCCCGTGGCGCGCAGCGTGTCGCTGTCTTGCTCGTAGCTCATCTCGTCGGCGTCGAGGACGGTTTGGTCCGTGTCGGGCGCGGCGGCGTCCTGCGCGCGCACCGCGCCCGGCGCGGCCAACGCCGAGATCACCACAAGACACACCAACACCCGCATCTGCATCACGTTCCGTGTTCCAGCCATCAGGTTCCCCGCGCCGCCGCCACGGCATCGCGCCACGTCGGCGGCGGGCGGGCCAGAACATAAGCGCACGCCGCGATGGGGCAAAGCGCCACGATATACATCAGCGGCGCCAAGGCGGCGGTTTTCGCCGTGGCGTTCATGGCTCCCAGGGCGGCGGCCTGCAGGACGATGACCGTCACCACCGCGCCGGCGATGCGCCCGGCCTGGCCGCGCCGGTCGTGGGTGCCCGTCAGCAGCCACGCCGCCGCCAGCAGGGCGTAACCCATGACGGTGAAGGGCATGGCCAGCCGCTGATGGCCTTCCGAGCGCATGCGCGCCAGCAGGCCGGGCGCGATGCCGTCGGCCGCATCCAGGCTCAACAGTTCCCAGGTGCCGCGTTCACGGTTGTCGGGCGTGCGCGTGCCCGGCGGCGGGTCAAGCTGGCCCAAGTCCAACGTGTAGGAGTCGAAATACAGCACCGACAACGTTCCGTCGGCCTGACGCGTCTGCCGGCTGCCGTCGTAGAGCATCACGCGCGAGCCGACCTCGCCGCCCACCACCACGCCGCGCGCGGCCAGCAGAGTCACGGGACTTTGCTTCTGGCGGGCGTCGTCGACCATCAGGTCCAGCAATTCCCCCTTGGCCGAGCGGCCGCGCACATAAACCGTGAGCCCCTGGCCCAGCGTGTTGAACGCGCCTTCGCGCAGCATCACCTGCGAAACGTCGGTGCGGATCAGCCATTGCAGATCCTTAAATCCGCGTACCGAGGCCGGCACGATCAGCGTGGTCAACATCAGCGTCAGCACGGTCAGGCCCGCGGCCGTAAAAACGGCGGGCATGGCCAGGCCGATCTTGCTCATGCCCGCGGCCTGCACCACCACCAGTTCCTTATCCATGGACAGCTTGTTGTAGACGAACAGCACCACGAAAAAGAACGCGATGGGCAGGATCAGCGTGAAGAACCCCGGCAGCATGAACACCGTCAGCTTCAGCCAGGTGCCCAGCGGCAGGCCCTTGCTCATGACGAACTGCAGGAATCTCAGGGACTGCGTCAGCCAGACGATGAAGACCAACACGACACTGACCAAAGCCGTGCCGATCAGCAGTTGGCGCGCGACATAGCGTGAAATTCCGGTCATCGGCGGGGTCTTGTCACCAAGCGGGCGGCGTCCGGGGGTTTGCCCATCGTCGCCAATTTCGTATCATGTTTGCCGATTGGGAGGAATTGATGGCGGCCAAACCGGGCCTCATCCGCGTCGTTGCCTTTGCCCTGATTCTGACGGCGTTTGCGCCGCAGGTCCGGGCGGCGCAGCCGTGCGCGTCGGCCGAGGAGGCCGAGGCCTTTCGGCTGCGCCATCTGCAAAGCCGTTTCATGGTCGCGGGCTTGAGCTGCGGCCAGAAAGACGCCTACAACACCTTCGTCATGCGCCATAAACCCGAGCTCGGCGGCTTTGGTCCTCGCTTGACGGCCTACTACCAGCGCGGCGGCGGGCAGGCGGCCCTGAACCGCTATGTCACCGATCTCGCCAACGCCGCGGCCTCGATCCGCTCCGATGATCCCACCGCGTTTTGTAACCATACCTGGGCCATGTTCTGGGAACTGGAGCAAAACCCCGCCCGTTTGCGCGACATGGCGGCGGCCAATCCGATCCCGGCCATCAGCCAGCCGGTGCTGTGCGCCATTCCGCCCGAACGGCCGAAACCACCGGCCCAAAAGAAAGCCGCCGCGCCCAAGCCGGACGCGGCGGAATAGACTCTATGTTGGTCGCATTTTCACCGATTTGATTCTTGGGCCAAGTGGAAGACCACTTCTCGGGAAAATGCTCCGCGCTAATCCATCATGATTTCGACGCGGCGGTTCTGCGGTTCCTTCACGCCGTCGCCGGTGGCGACCAGCGGCTCGGACTCGCCCTTGAACATCACCACCACGTCGTTGGCCGAGAAGCCCAGACGGGCCAATTCGGCCTTCACGGCTAGCGCACGGCGCTCGGACAGCGCGAGGTTGTAGCTGGTCGTGCCCGACGTATCGGCGTGGCCGGTGGCGTTGATGCGCACCTTGCCGTTTGTCTTGGCGTACTCGGCCGCGTCCGCGACGATCTTCTGCGCATCGGCGCGCAGGTTCGATTTGTCGAAGTCGAAGAACACGAGGAACTTCTGCGGGATCGGCGGTGCCGGCGGCGGCGCCGGACGGGCGACCGGTGCCGGCGGCGGGGCAGGTGCTGCGACCGGCATCGGCGCGGGCGGCGCGCCGAAGCTGTAGCGGAAGCCGAGCATGATGTTGTGGCTGCGGTCGTCGTGATCGGAGATCACGGGCGTGGCCGGGGTGGCGTTGGCCGGGAACCGGGCGTTGTTCGCGCCGATGTAGCGGTACTCAAGGAACAGGCCCAGGTTGTCGGTGGCATCGTAGGTGGCGCCGGCGATGCCCTGCCAGCTGAAGCGGCTGTCGGTGCCGTCGAAGGTCGGCGTGGTCGGGCCCTTGAAGCCGTTCTTCCAGCCGATCCACGACAGGCCCGCGCCCGCGCCGATGTAAGGCGTCAGCGGACCGTCGCCGATGTCGAACAGAACGTTGGCCATGGTCGACCAGGTCTTCTGCTTGCCGACCCAGGGCGTTGCGCCGGCGGGGCCGACGACATTACCCACGTCGCCTTCGCGGTAGCCCAGTTCCAACTCGGTGCGGAAGCCTTGCGCCCACTTGTAGCCGCCGGCACCCACCACGATGGGGCCGTTGTCGAACTCCATCTGCCGGGCGTTGGTGCCGATCAGCAGGTTTGAGTTGCGCGGGATGTGCAGGCCGGCACCCAGCGAGACGTAGCCGCCTTCATCGGCGGCCGACACGCTGGTCGCAGTCAGGGCGAGGGCGCTCGTGGCGAGCACTAATGTTTTGAAATGATTCATGAATTTGGTTCTCCCTGAAAGCGAGGCACCAGCGCAAAATGCCTCCGTAAAGTGTGCTGCAAAATGGCTCCGGCCCGTTCAATTGGCAAGGGCTAAACCCATGACAATGTTAAACTATCTAAAGGTGTTGCCCGAAAGCTATGTTCAATATTGCACAGTCCAGATCCGCCAGCTGTGCGGAAACCACAGGAAAATCAACGTCATGAACGCACTCACCAAAAACCTCATGATATTGGCGTTCATGATCGCCGGCCCGGCGACCGCGCAGCCCGGCCCGACGGGTCAAGCCCCGCCGACCGACAATACCGTCAGCGTCATGTCGCGGATGACCATTGTCGTGGCCGACATCGAGGCTTCGAAGCGGTTTTACACCTATGGCCTGGGCTATGAGGTGCTGGGCGACAACGTCATCACCAACCCGATCGTCAAGACGCAGATGAATCTGCCGCAAGATCGCACGGTGCGCTTCGCCATCCTGCGCTCCAGCCACATGATCGAGGGCAAGAAGCGCGAGGGCGCGCAGTTGGGGCTCATCCAGGTCGGCAATCCGGCGCTGCCGGTGATGAGACGTCCAGGAGATGCGGTGCTGGCCTCGGGCGAGACCATGATGGCGCTGCGCACCACCAACATCGACCTCGTCTATGCGCGCATGAAGGAGTTGAAGGCGCGCATCATGCTTGAGCCGATGAAGTCGCCCGACGGCAAGGAGACCGAATTGGTCGTTCATGATCCCGACGGCGTGCGTATTCACATCGTCCAACGGCCCGACCGCGAAGTCGCCGACCGCCCGGTCGAACAACCCAAGTAGGAGAGACACATGAAGGCTTTTGCGTTTCTATGCGCTCTGCTGGTTGCTCTGCCCGTCGCTGCCGAACCGCAGACCATCCTGCCGCGCAACCTGCTGATCGTCGGCGACATGGAAGCCTCCAAGGCGTTCTACACCGCGTTGGGCTTCAAGGTGACGCGCGACGCGCCCATCGCCGACAAGATCACTTACAAACACTTAGGGATCCCCGACACCCACACCGCGCGCATCGTGGTGCTGCAGGGCGAGGGCCTGCTCTACGGTGTAAAGCGGGAGAGTGCGGTGTTGGCGCTGCTGCAGGTGAGCAACCCGCCGCTGCCCAAAATCACGCGGCCGTCCAATCTCGCCGTGGGCGAGGTGGTGATGGCGCTGCGCACCGACGAGATCGAAACGGTGATCGCGCGGCTGAAGGCATTGAAGGCCGTGTTTGCGGTAGAGCCGGTACGCACGCCCGACGGCCTGATCGAAATGGCGGTGCTCGACCCCGACGGCGTGCGCATGCAGATCAATCAGCGCTCTGATAGCGAGCGCGAGAAGGCGGCGCAGAAGAAGTAGCTAATCCACCACTTTCCCAGGGTTCATCAAGCCCGTGGGGTCGAGCGCGCGTTTGAGCGTGCGCATCAGGTCCAGTTCGACCGTGTCCTTGTAGTGCTTCATCTCCTCGACCTTGAGCAGGCCGATGCCGTGCTCGGCGGAGATCGAGCCGTTCATGCCGACCACAAGATCATGCACGATGCGGTTCATGGCCTCCCACTGGCCGATGTAAGCGGCCTTGTCGGCCCCCACGGGCTGCGAGACGTTGTAGTGCACGTTGCCGTCGCCGACATGCCCGAAGGGCACCGGGCGGCAGCCGGGGAACTTGGCCGTCACGGCTTGGGTGGCGGCTGCGATAAACGCGGGGACTTGCGAGACGGGCACCGATACATCGTGCTTGATGCTGCCGCCTTCGTGCTTCTGCGCCTCGGGCAGGGACTCGCGCAATCGCCACAGACTCTTGGCCTGCTCCAGGCTTTCGGCGATGACGGCGTCGGTGATGATGCCGGCCTCGAATGCGACCTCCAGCAGTTTGTCGAAGGTGCCGCGCAAGCCTGACTCAGGCCGCGAGGTGGTGAACTCGATCAGCACGTACCAGTCGTGCTTGGCCGTGAAGGGGTCCGAGGTTCCCGCGATGTGGCGGTTGCACATCTCCATGCCGATGCGCGGGATCAGCTCAAACGCCGTGACGCTGTCGCCCGACAACGCGCGCGCCTTGTTCAGCAGTTGCGTCACGGACTCCAGGTCGCGCAGCGCGCACAGGGCGGTGGCGGTTTCCTTCGGGCGCGGGAACAGCTTCAGCACCGCCGCGGTGATGATGCCCAGCGTACCCTCCGAGCCCACGAACAGGTGACGCAGCGCATAGCCGGTGTTGTCTTTGCCCAGCGCGCGCAGGCCGTTCCAAATTCTTCCATCTGGCAGCACCACTTCCAGGCCCAGCACCAGATCGCGCGTGTTGCCGTAGCGCAGCACGTTGATGCCGCCGGCGTTGGTGGCCAAGTTGCCGCCGATCTGGCAGCTGCCCTCGGCGGCGAGGCTGAGCGGGAAGATGCAGTCGTGCTCAAGTGCTATTCTTTGGATGTCGGCCAGCACGCAGCCGGCTTCGACGGTGATGGTGTAATTCATCGGGTCGATGGCGCGGACTTTGTTCATGCGCCCCAGGTTGACGATGACCTCCGAGGCGTCCTCGTGCACGGCCGCCCCGCCGCACAGACCGGTGTTTCCGCCTTGCGGCACGATGGGTGTTTTCGACGCCGCACACGCCGCCACGATGCGCGCAACTTGTTCGGTCGATTCGGGCCGCAGCACCAGCGCGGCCGTGCCGTGATAAAGCCCGCGCTCTTCGTGCAGATAGGGCGCCATGTCGGCGGGGTCGGCCAGCGCGGCCTTGGCCCCGACGATGTCGCGCAGTTTGGCGTGAACAGCTTGATCCAGCGGCATGATCGTTCTCAGTTACGTGGGGCGGACGCGCGGCGCAAGCGGTCGTTGAGCGCCAGGCCCAGGCCGTCGTTCGGAATGGGCGCGACTGCGATACTCTTATATAGAGCGGCGTTGTCGGCCTGCCGCAGCACGGCGAACAAGTTGGCGGCGGCCTCGGCCAAGTCCCCTGCGGCGCTGAGGGTGAATGCGCCTTTGACTGGGCCGAACCCCACCAGAACCTCGCCCGGCCCGGCTTCGACGGCGTTGAGCCGCAGGGGCAGGCGCGGGGCGTAATGGCTGGCCAGCTGGCCCGGGGCCTTGGGCGCGGCGGGGTCGTCCGCGCCCAAGGCAATGGGGCCGATGGCCGCCTCGATTTGGTCCCGCGTGACCGAGCCCGGCCGCAGGATGGCGGGCACATGCAAGGTCAAGTCCAGCACCGTGGACTCCACGCCGATACGACACTTGCCGCCGTCGATGATGAGCGCGGGTGGTGCGTCGAGCGATGATGTCACATGCGCGGCTTCGGTCGGGCTCATGAAGCCCGATCTGTTGGCCGAGGGTGCTGCCAGCGGGCGTTTGGCTGCGGCCAAAATGTCGCGCGCCACGGGATGATCGGGCATACGAATTGCGATGGTGTCGCGGCCCGCCGAGATGATCTTCGAGATCGGCGCATCGGCGCGACGATGCATGACCAACGTCAGCGGCCCCGGCCAGAAGGTGCGCGCCAGCTTATCAAAGCGTCCGTCGGGCTGCGCCAGACCCGCCACCCATTCGCGCGCGCCGACGTGAACGATGAGGGGATTAAACGACGGACGGCCCTTGGCGGCGTAGATTTTTTCCACCGCTGAATCTTGCGTGGCGTCGCCGCCCAGGCCGTAAACAGTCTCGGTGGGAAACGCCACCAAACCGCCCTCGCGCAGAATTCCGGCGGCTTTGGCAATGATCTCGGGCGAGGGCGCGGCGATGCTCATGCGCGCCCCTCGGCGAGAAACCGCCCATTGAGGAAGTTCGGCTTCTTGTAGCGCAGCTCATGGCCCTGCTGGTCGTGGACGCGCCCGCCCGCCGCGCGCACCAGCGCGTGCCCGGCCGCGGTGTCCCATTCGCTGGTGGGGCTGAAGCGCGGATAGAGGTCGATGGCGCCTTCCGCCAGCATGCCGAACTTCAGCGACGAGCTGACCTTCACGCGGTCCTCGACGCCGTGCTGTGCCAGGAACGCCTTCATGTTGTCGCTGACCTCGTGGGTCTTGCTACCCGCCACCAAGGCCGGAGAGCGGCGCGCCTGGCACGCGATGACCTTTTTTGCTCCGCCGCGCCACACCTCGGCGCGGTGCGCGCCGGCGTCGTTCACCACGCCCACATACAACGCATCGCTTGCGGGCGCGAACACCACGCCCAGCACCGGCAAATTGTTCATGACGAAGCCGATGTTGACGGTGAACTCGCGGCCTTTCTTGATGAACTCCTTGGTGCCGTCCAGCGCGTCCACCAGCCAAAAGTCGGCGCCGTCAAATGTCGGCACGCCGTGGGCCGCGACCTGTTCTTCCGCCACGATGGGAAAGCGCGGTGAAAGTTTTTCGAGGTCTGTCAGAATGATTGCTTCGGCGCGTTGGTCGGCGATGGTCACCGGCGAGGCGTCGGCTTTCTCCGTCACATCAAAATCCGTCGCATAGACGGCCATGATCGCATCGCCCGCGCGCCGCGCGGTGGCGATCAGCCGGTCGGCCCAGGCATTCAGCGTGGCGAAATCGACCGTGCTCACGCCGCCTGCTTGGCCTTGGCCGCCTGGATGGCTTGCCAGATCTTCAAGGCCGACATCGGCATGTCGATGTGCCGCACGCCGAGCGGCCACAACGCGTCGATCACGGCGTTGGCCACGGCCGGTGTTGCCCCAATCGTGCCTGCTTCGCCGGCACCCTTGATGCCCAGCGCGTTGTTGGGCGTGGGCACCTCGGTATAAGCGTAGTTGAAGCGCGGCGTGTTGTCGGTGCGCGGCATGGTGTAGTCCATGAACGAGCCGGTCATCAGCTGGCCGGTGTCCTTGTCGTACACGGCGTGCTCGAACAGACACTGGCCCAGGCCCTGCACCGCGCCGCCCAAGATCTGGCCTTCCATCAGCAGCGGATTCATCGCGTACCCCAGATCGTCCTGGATGGTGTAGTTCACAAACGCCAATTCGCCGGTGTCCTCGTCGATCTCGATTTCGCAGATGTGGCAGCCGTTGGGGAAGGTCGCGCCTGTGGGTGCGTAGGCTTCCGCCGCATACAGGCCCGGCTTGGCCTCGCCGTGCTTGCCCGCGTCGAACGAGGCCTTGATCACGTCGGCCAGCGGGCTTTTTCTGTCGGTGCCCGCGATCACGAACGCGCCGTCCTTGAATTCGATATCGGCGGGCGAGGCTTCCAACAGGCTCGACGCCACGGCCTTGCCGTGCTCGATCATCTTCAGCACGGTCGCGCGCACCGCACTTCCGCCGACGGGGATGGAGCGCGAGCCGCCGGTGCCCACGCCCGTGGGCACTTCGTCGGTGTCGCCCTGCTTCACCGTCACGTTCTCGATGGGAATGCCGAAGGCATCGGCTGCGATCTGCGCATAGACGGTGCGGTGGCCCTGGCCGTTGTCCTGCGTGCCGATGATGATCGTCAGCTTGCCGTCTTTGTCGAATTTCAGGTGCGGCTGCTCGCCCTGGCCGCCAGCGCACGCCTCCACATAATAAGAGATGCCCAGCCCGCGCAGTTGCCCGCGCTTTTTCGATTCCGCGCGCCGAGATTCAAAACCGCCGACATCGGCGCGCGTGTACGCCGCGTCCATCAACTCGGCGTAACGACCTGAATCGTATTTGTGGCCCAGCGCCGTCTTGAACGGAAACTCCTCGGGGCGGATGAAGTTCTTGCGGCGCAAGTCGGCGACGGGAATGTTCATCTCACGCGCGGCCTTATCCACCAGCCGCTCCATCACGTAGGCCGCCTCGGGTCGGCCGGCTCCTCGGTAGGCGTCCGTCGGCGTGGTGTGCGTCATCACCACGCGCACATCGACGTATGCACAAGTGGTGCGGTACGCGCCCACCAGCATGGCGCCGCCCGCCATGGTCGGGATCATCGCGCCGAACTGCGAGAAATAGGCTCCCGCATTGCCCAGCGACGAGACGCGCAAGGCTAAAAACATTCCGTCTTTATCCAGCGCCAGCTCGGCGTGGTTCACCTGATCGCGGCCGTGGGCGTCGTTGAGGAAGCTTCCCGCGCGGTCGGCGGTCCACTTCACGGGCTTGCCGAACATCTTGGCCGCGACGCTGCACAAGATAGGCTCGTTGAACAAAAAATTCTTCATGCCGAAGGCACCGCCCACGTCGGGGCTGATGACGCGCATCTTCTCGACCGGAATCTTCAAGATGACCTTGGCCATCCAATCGCGGATCTTGTGCGATCCCTGGTTGCCCTGGATCAGCGTGTGGCGTTCGGTCGCGGGGTCGTACTCGGCCAGCGCCGCGCGCGGCTCGATGGCCGTCGGCGCGATGCGGTTATTGATCAGGTCCACGCTGATAATCTTGTGCGCTGTCGCAAACGCTGCCTTGGTCGCCGCCTCGTCGCCCAACTGCCAGTGGCACCAGACGTTGCCCGGTGCCTGCTCGGGGTGCACCAGCGCCGCGCCGGGCTTCACCGCGTCGGCGGGGTCCACCACGGCGGGCAGTTCGGCGTAATCCACTTCGATCAAGTCTGCCGCATCCTTCGCGTTGGCCAAGGTGTCGGCCACCACGGCGGCCACGGGCTCGCCGACATAGCGTACACGGCCGCGCGCCAGCGCCGGGCGCGGCGGGGTGATGACTTGTCGTCCGGTTTTATCCGGCGGCAGGCCCGCGTTGGGAATATCGCCGATTCCCAGTGCATCCAGATCGGCTTGCGTCAGCACGCCCACCACGCCGGGCGCGGCCTTGGCCGCCGCGATGTCGATCGACTTGATATCCGCGTGTGCGTGGGGCGAATGCAGGATGTGCAAGTACAACTGCCCCGGTTTGTTGATGTCGTCGGTATATTGGCCCGCCCCGGTCAGGAACCGCTTGTCCTCGACCCGGCGGACGGCTTGTCCGACCCCGAAATTTCCCATGGCGCGCGACCTCGACGAAGGGCTGAAATGTGCTGCGTAAAATAGCGACCGGGCGCGGGAAGTCCATGCCCCGCACACCCTCTCCCGCCCATCGCGGACCTGACGACAAAACAAAAGGGCGGGAGAGGGCAGGGTGAGGGGTTGAGAAATAAGAGCGGACCTCAAAACCCCTCACCCAACCCTCTCCCACGCTCGAACTCGTTGCAAAAGCATGCGGCGTGGGAGAGGGCGCTCATTATATTGATTTACCCCCCGGCGCTCCCTACGCTCTGGCCATCACACCCAACAGGACACCGCCATGAAAATCGCCTTCGCCAAGCTGGCCTTGCCAACCAATGGAACGGTCATTGTCGCCTTGCCGCAGGGCGCGAAACTGGGCCGGGTCGCGGCTATGCTCGACCGCCGGTCCAAGGGCGCGCTGACGCGCTCCATGGCGGCGGCCGAATTCAAGGCCAAGCGCGACGCCACGTTGTCGATCCCCGCGCCCGCAGGCGGCAAGCTCAAGCGCGTGCTCATCCTGGGGCTGGGCGAGGTGAAAAGCTTCGACGCCGCGACGGCTGAGAAAACGGGCGCGGCGCTCTATTCGCTCATCAGCGGCGACGAGGCCGCGACCATATTGCTGGAAGGCTTGCCCGACGCGGCCACGTCGGCGGCGCGCATCGCCTCGGGCGCGCAGCTCAAGTCCTACCGCTTCGATAAATACCGCACCAAGGAAGAGAAGTCGGCCAAACCGAAAATCAAGTCGCTTACCATTCAAACCGACGACATGGCGGCGGCCAAGAGCAAGCACGTCGCCCTGAACGCGATTGTGGATGGCGTGTTCTTCACGCGCGATCTCGTCACCGAACCGCCCAACGTGATCTACCCCGAAAGCTTCGCGGCCAAAGCGAAAGAACTCATTGCCGACGGCGTGAAGATCGAAGTGCTGGGCGTGAAGGAGATGACCAAGCTGGGCATGGGCGCGCTGCTGGGCGTCGGGCAGGGGTCTTTGCGCGAGTCCAAGTTGCTGGTGATGCACTGGAACGGCGGGCGCGACAAAAACTCAAAACCATTAGCAGTGGTCGGCAAGGGCGTGTGCTTCGATTCCGGCGGCATCAGCCTGAAGCCCGGTGCGGGCATGTGGGACATGAAGTGGGACATGGCGGGCGCCGGCGCGGTGACGGGCCTGATGCGCGCGCTCGCCCGGCGCAAATCCACCGCGCATGTCATCGGCCTGTGCGGCCTGGTGGAGAACATGCCCGACGCGGGCGCGCAACGCCCCGGCGACATCGTTACCTCCATGTCGGGCCAGACCATCGAAGTGCTCAACACCGACGCGGAAGGACGCTTGGTGCTGTGCGATGTGCTGACCTACGCGCAGCAGAAGTACAGCCCGCGCGCCATCGTCGACCTGGCGACATTAACTGGCGCCATCGTCGCGGCGTTGTCGGAACATTATGCGGGCATCTTCTCCAACAACGACGAACTGGCGGGCAAGCTGATCGCCGCGGGCCAGGCCACGGGCGAACGGCTGTGGCGCTTTCCCATGGGCGAGGAGTACGACAAGGACATCAAATCGCCCATCGCGGACATGAAGAACATCGGCGGCGGCAAGGCCGGGTCCATCACGGCGGCACAATTCCTGCTGCGCTTCATCAAGGACACGCCGTGGGCGCACTTGGACATCGCGGGCGTGGTGTGGAACGACAAAGGGACTTCTTTGTCTGCGGGCGGAGCGACGGGGTACGGCGTGCGGCTGCTCGATAAGTTCGTGGCGGAGAATTATGAGTAAGATCAACGTATAAATGAGTAACATCGCAATCATAAAAACAGCCATTCACGAATTCCTGACTTCTGCTGAAGCGCAGGTTATTTGCCTTCGTGGTCGCTGGGGTGTGGGAAAGACTTATTTTTGGGATAGGACTATCAAAGAAGTAGCGGCTCACGAGATAAGGAGAAAACACTACAGCTACGTTTCTCTTTTTGGCATCAATTCAATAGAAGAGCTTCGTCGACGTGTTTTTCAGAGTGCTGTCGATGTAGCGATGATTGATGCTTCGCCATCTATAGAATCACTAACAAAAAATACCGCAGCATTTTCGAAGCAATTTGGCCGTCTGTCGACTGGTTGGTTCGCTAAAACCCCAGTCATTGGCGAGTATATTGAATCTGTGATCGCGCTGCCCTTTCTCGCAGTCCGTAAGTCAGTGGTTTGTATCGACGATGTTGAAAGACGTGGTGTTGATCTTAACATTCGCGACTTGATGGGCGTTATCTCAGAACTCAAAGAGCGTAGAGATTGTTGCGTCGCCATAATAATGAACGATGACGCTATACGGGACGATGCAGAGAAGTTTGACCTGGCTCAGTATTTTGAAAAGGTTGTCGATGAATCGTTCCGATTCGAACCGACACCCGACGAAGCTGCTAAAATTGCCATTGCAAATACGGGACTCGCAGCTGATCTAGTTCGTAAATATTGTTGTGAGTTGGGTATTAGCAACATACGCATAATTCGAAAAATATGGCGCGCTCTTCAACGCGTCTCCCCTTTAATTGCCAATCAGGATCAGCTCATTCTTCAACAAGCGGCACAAAGCTTGTGTCTTTTTGTTGCTAGCCTTTATGGACGCAATGATTTGCCAAACGTCCCGCCGATCGAATTTATTCGGAACACACGAAGCCTATCACAGTGGGGATTTGAAGATGATAAGCCTACGGATGAGCAGAAAGCCTGGAGCGCAAGCCTTGACCGTTATGGGTTTCGATATTTAGACGCGTTTGACAAAGCACTCTTAGAGTTTGCCCAGCAGTCAAGACTCGATGTGGCTAGTGTTGAGGCCGCCATAAAAGAACTGTCGGCTAAAATTGCTGAATCGAAATCTCAGAAAAAGATTCAAGCTATATGGAACCTATACGGTAATTCCTTTGATGAAAACGAAAGCGAAGTTATCTCTGAAATTGTTTCCTTGAAAAATGATGATCTAAAATACCTGAGCGCTGGGAATCTAAATAGCATCGTTGATCTACTAAAGTCCTTTGGAGCCGCAGAAAAAGCTACTGATCTGATATCGCGCTATCTCACAGTTAGGAGCAATGAGCCGGAAGTTTTTAATCTAACAAAGAATCCTTTTGGAGACAGGATTACAGACCAGGAGATCAGAGCGGCCTTTGCCGCAAAAAATATTCATATGAAAGATGAGAGGCTTCCTGGTGAAGTTTTGCTAAAAATAGCACGCGATCACGGCTGGAATCCCGAAGACATCGCTTTGTTGCGTAGCCTTTCTGTTGATGAATTTGTCGAAGTTTTGAGGACCTACAAGGGTCCAGATCTTTCGCGCATTATTCGCGCTGCCTTAGACTTTGGCCGTATCCAAGGTGCGAGTGACGATATGCTTGCAATAACAAAGTCAGTTCGCGAAGCGCTCGTGAAGATTGGACATACAGCACGTATCAACAAAGTTCGCGTTGAAAGTATGTACAAGGTGAATGAAGTTTAGGGTTGGAGTAAAAACTCAGTTCGCCCCTGCTACTTGTATTTATAAGCTTCTCAAATAAGCCAACAGTTCTTTTTTACCGCGCAATCTTATGCCGTTTCTAGCATCGAGATCATCCATTGCCCGCTTCAACTCCTCCCGCAAGGATCTCATTGTCGCAGGCATGTTTTTATAGTCTTTGAGCTTCTTACCGCTGCGGGCCTCCGTGATCGCTGCGCGTGTTTCGGCGTTCGGGATGCGAACTTCGAACGGCAATCCCTGATAGATCGTGACGTGCCGGTAAAACAGGCGAATGGCCTCGGTAGGAGAAATACCGACATCTTCCATCACCTGCTCGGCGTCTTTTTTCAGCTTGGGTTCGATCCGCGCGCGGACCATGGCGGTTTTGGTCATGGGTGTTCCTCCAGGCGCGCTTTGTAGCACAATAGGGCTACATGCGCGAGTCGTGTCCCGCGGCCCAGGGACCCCGCTTTCGCGGGGGTGACGAGGAGGGCGTACGACCCCGCTTACCAAGGCACCGTATCTCCCGTGTAGATGATGTACTGCCCGCTGGTGGCCGGGCTGAGGTTTTCGATGTTTTTCATCACCCCTTTGACGCTGGTGGGCGCGTCGATGCCCCGCCCGCCGGAGCCCGCCTGTTGCAGCAGCCGGGTCTCCACCATGCCCGGCGCGAGAATGCCCACCAGAATGCCGCGCGGGGCCAGTTCCATCGCCATGGCGCGCATGCCCATATTCACCGCCGTCTTGGACATGCGGTAGGAATACAGCGGCACGAAGAACTGGCTGGGTTTGACGTTCGCCAGTGACGCGGTGCCCGAAGTGATCACCACGATCTTCTTTTGCTGGCTCGCCGCCACGTGCTCCACGAAGGCTTCGGAGATTTTCATCGGCGCCACGGCGTTGGTGCGATAGACCAGCTCCATCGCCGCGTAGTCGATGCCGCCCATCTTCTGCGCGGCGGGCTCGCCGCCCAATATGCCGGCGTTGTTGATCAGCACGTCGATGGCCGTGCCCTTCAGCTTGGCGGCCAGTGCATCGACGGCGGCGAAGTCGGTCACGTCCAGGGCCTCGATGCGCAGGTTCTTGTGCGCCTTCGCCAGGGCCTGCAGTTCGACGGCCTCCTTGGGCGCGCGGGCGGTAGCGATCACGTCCCACTTGCTCTCGGCATACTGCTTGGCCAGCTCCAGTCCGATGCCGCGGTTCGACCCGGTGATCAGCACGGTGGCGGCCTGCGATGGCGCGCTTGCCGCCAACAGCAATAAAAGTCCTAAGACAATGGATCGATGTGTCATTGATAACTCTCCTTCTACTTATTCCACCGCAGCATAAGCCAACCATTGTGCGGTCGGCCTCACCACTAAATATGCGACATTTAGTGGTAAATAGTGGTCCGCCCCTCGCATTGAAGTCCGGGCTCGGGCGGGTTAAAGAGCCTGCTTGAATATAGACGTGTTTGGGGCCGCCTTGAGATGATTCCGCTGGTTCGTCCGTTCCGCGCTTTGCGCCCCGCGCCGGCGCATGCCGCCGATGTCGCCGCCCCGCCGTACGATGTGCTGAACTCCGCCGAGGCCAGGCAAAAAGCCGCCGGCAAGCCGCACAGCTTTTTGCACATCTCCAAGCCCGAGATCGACCTGCCCGAAGGTACCGACGTTTATTCCCCCGCGGTTTACGCCAAGGGCGCGGCCAATTTCCAGGCGATGATCCAATCCGGCGTGCTGATCCGCGACGCCGCGCCTTGCTACTATGTCTATCGCATGCGCATGGGCGCGCACACGCAAACCGGCTTGGCCGTGGCCGCCTCGGTTGCCGACTACGACGTCAACCGTGTGCGCAAGCACGAGTTCACCCGCCCCGACAAGGAGGACGACCGCGTCCGCCAGGTCGAGGCGCTGAACGCCCAGACCGGCCCGGTGCTGCTGGCCTACCGCGCCAACATCGAGATGCAGAACATCTTGATGAACGCCACGCGCGAAGAGCCGCTGTATGAAGTGAAGGGCGAGAACAACGTGCTTCACATGCTCTGGCTGGTGGACGACGCGCCGACCATCGAGCGCATCACGGCGGCCTTCAGCGGCATGGATGCGCTGTATATCGCCGACGGGCATCATCGCTCGGCTGCGGCGTCTCGGGTCGCTGCGAAGCAGCGCAAGAATGAAGCGGCGCAGTCGTTCCTGGCGGTCGCCTTCCCGCACGATCAGATGCGCATCCTCGACTACAACCGCGTCGTGAAGGATTTAAACGGCCTGTCGGCCGCGGACTTCCTGGCCAAGGTGGCGGAGAAGTTCACGGTGACGAAACAGGACGCGCAGTTCCGTCCGCCCGCGCCCACGTTGTTCGGCATGTACCTGGGCGGGGCGTGGTATGAACTGGCGATCAAGCCGGAGCTGGTGCCCGAGACGGACCCCGTCGCACGGCTCGATGTCAGCCTGCTGCAGAACAACCTGATCGCGCCCATTTTGGGCATCGCCGATCCGCGCCGCGACAAGCGCATCGATTTCGTCGGCGGCATCCGGGGCTTGAGCGAACTGGAAACGCGCGTTAATTCCGGCGAGATGGCGGTGGCCTTCGCGTTGCATGCCACGCGCATGGACCAGCTCATGGCGGTGGCGGATGCGGGCGAAGTCATGCCGCCCAAGTCCACCTGGTTTGAACCCAAGCTCGCCGACGGACTTGTCAGTCACGTTCTGGACTAACTTATGAAGCCCGTCCCGCGCGTGATCGTGGTGGCCGGGCCGACCGCCAGCGGCAAATCGGCGCTGGCGTTATGTCTGGCCGAGGCCTTGAACGGCGTCATCATCAACGCCGACAGCATCCAGTGTTACGCCGACCTGCCCACCCTGACCGCGCGGCCGTCAGCCGCCGACGACACGCGCGCTGTGCATAAACTGTACGGTACGCTGGGCCCCACCGACATGCTCTCGGCCACGGCATGGGCGGCGCAGGCGGGCGAGGAAATCGTGCGCGCCGCGCAAGGTGGCCGGCAGCCCATCGTCGCGGGCGGCACCGGGTTTTATCTCAAGGCGCTGATTGAGGGCCTGGCCGACATTCCCCCCGTCCCCGCCGAGGTGCGCCTGGCGACGCAAGCGTTGTTGGCGGCCATCGGCCCCCAGGCGCTGCACGACAAACTGAAACTGCGCGATCCCGTCACGGCCGCGCGCCTCAAGCCCACCGATAAGCAGCGCATCGCACGCGCCTGGGAGGTGTTCGAGGCCACGGAAACGCCTTTAAGTACCTGGCAGGCCCAGCCCACCGCGCCGCCGCTGGAGGCCTCGTTCATCGCACTCCTCGTCCAGCCGCCGCGCGCGACTTTATATGAAGCCTGCGACGCCCGGTTCCTGACCATGCTGGAGCGCGGGGCTCTGGCCGAGGTGAAGACGCTTTTGGATGCGGGCGTGCCCGACGCCGCGCCCGTCATGCGCGCGCTCGGGGCCCGGGAACTGGCCCTGCATCTGGCCGGGGCCTTATCCCTTGCCGAGGCGACCGAGCAGGCCCAGGCGGCCACCCGGCACTATGCAAAACGGCAGACCACCTGGTTTCGGCATCAGTTTCGTGCGGATTATGAGATTGAAACGAAATTTTCAGAAAGTTTATTTCATAATTTCTTTCCGGAAATTCGTCGATTATTGTTGACCTGACCCGGGGCCGCGACTAGTTTACGCCGCCTTGCGCCGCCCCGGGCCAGGATTTCCGCGGGTTTGCGGCGTTTTTCAGAATCGTTCGAGAGTGCCATGCCCGATACCGGGATCACATCCGAGCCCATGCTGGGGGCCGCCATCATCCTCAAAGCCCTCCAGGAGCAGGGGGTTGAGGTGGTGTTCGGCTATCCGGGCGGCGCGGTGCTGCCGATCTACGACGAGTTGTTCAAGCAGAACTCCATCCGCCACATCCTGGTGCGCCACGAACAAGGCGCGGTCCATGCCGCCGAGGGCTATGCGCGCAGCACTGGAAAAGTGGGCGTGGTGCTGGTCACCTCCGGCCCCGGTGCGACCAACGCGGTGACGGGCCTGACCGACGCGCTGATGGACTCCATCCCCATCGTCTGCCTGACGGGCCAAGTGCCGACGCATCTGATCGGCAACGACGCGTTCCAAGAAGCCGACACCACCGGCATCACGCGCCCCTGCACCAAGCATAACTACCTGGTCAAGGACACCAACAAGCTGGCGCTGATCATCCACGAGGCGTTCTACGTGGCGCGCGCGGGCCGTCCTGGGCCGGTGGTGGTGGACCTGCCCAAAGACGTGGTGATGGCCATGGGCCAGTACGACACCGCGCCGCGCGGCATCAACCGCAAGAAGCACAAAACCTACAACCCGCGCACCCAACCCCACGACAAGGCCGTCGAGCAGGCCGTTGATCTCATGCTTAGCGCCAAGCGTCCGCTGTTTTACACCGGCGGCGGCGTGATCAACGCCGGTCCCCGCGCCTCGGAACTGCTGCGCGAGCTGGTGGCGATCACCGGGTTTCCGATCACCTCGACCTTGATGGGCCTGGGCGCGTTCCCGGCCGCGGGCGAACAGTGGCTGGGCATGGTGGGCATGCACGGGTTGTATGAGTCCAACCTCGCCATGTACCACTGCGATGTGATGATCAATATCGGCGCGCGGTTCGACGACCGCGTCACCGGCAACCTGAAATTCTTCTCGCCCGGCTCGAAGAAAATCCATGTCGACATCGACCCTTCGTCGATCAACAAGAACGTCGTCGTCGACATACCCATCATCGGCGACGCAACCGCCGTGCTGGAAAAGATGGTGCAATTCTTCAAGGCCAAGCGCCCGCATACGCCGAAGGTGGACATCGGCCCGTGGTGGAAGAACATCAACGAGTGGCGCAGCCGCAAGTGTCTGACCTACACGCAGGCGGGCAAGCTGATCAAGCCGCAGTACGCCATTGAACGGCTCTACGAGCTGACCAAGGACCGCGAGACCTACGTCACCACGGAAGTGGGCCAGCACCAGATGTGGGCGGCGCAGTTTTACCGCTTCGAGCACCCCAACCGCTGGCTGACGTCCGGTGGCTTGGGAACGATGGGCTACGGCTTGCCCGCTGCCATCGGCGCGCAGTTGGCGCACAGAAATGCGCTTGTGGTGGATATCGCCGGCGAAGCATCGATCCTGATGAACATTCAGGAACTCTCCACGGCCGTGCAGTTCCGTCTGCCGGTGAAGATCTTCATCATCAACAACCAGTACATGGGCATGGTGCGCCAGTGGCAGGAACTGCTGCACGGCGGGCGCTATTCGGAAAGCTACACCGACGCGCTGCCTGATTTCGTGAAGCTGGCCGAGGCTTATCATTGCGCGGGTCTGCGCGTATCCGACCCGGCCAAGGTCGACGATACGATTAAAGAGATGATGTCCATCGATAAGCCCGTCATCGTCGACGTGCTGGTGGACCAGAAGGAAAACTGCTTCCCCATGATCCCCTCGGGCAAACCGCACAACGAGATGATCCTGGGCGATGAGAGTGCCGCCGAGCGCGCTATCACCGGTGCCGGCGCGGCCTTGGTGTAACCGTCATGACGACCAAACCCACCCCCGTCGCGTCCGAGCCCACGGCCAACCTGTACGAGGGCATGATCCCCGTCGCGCGCCTGAAGGACAGCCGTATTTATCGGCATGTGCTGTCGGTGCTGGTGGACAACGAAGCCGGCGTGCTGGCACGCGTCACGGGGTTGTTCTCGGGTCGCGGCTACAACATCGAAAGCTTGACGGTCTCCGAGGTCGATAAAGAAAAGCAGGTCTCGCGCATCAACGTCGTGACGTCAGGCACTCATCAGGTCATCGAGCAGATCAAGGCGCAGTTGGGCCGCTTAGTGCCCGTCCACGTCGTGCGCGATCTCACCGACGACGGGCCGTCGATCGAACGTGAGCTTGCGCTGATGAAGGTCGTCGGCATGGGCAAGAAGCGCACCGATGCCTTGAAGTGGGCCGACAAGCACGGCGCGCACATCGTCGAGTCCTCACCTAAGTCGTTCATCTTTCAGATGATCGGCACCTCGGCCGAGATCGACAACTTCATCGCCGGGCTGCAATCGTTGGGCCTGGTGGAGGTTTCGCGCACGGGGGCTGCCGCCATCGCGTGCGGCGAAAAATCCATCGATCAGAATCTCGACAATGCCGGCGACGACGACATCAAGCTCGCCGACTGATTTTCAACACTCGAACGAAACGAAAAGGGACGACTTCCATGCGTGTGTACTACGACCGCGACGCCGACGTGAATTTGATCAAGGGCAAAAAGATCGCCGTGGTCGGTTACGGCAGCCAGGGCCATGCCCATATCTTGAACCTGCGCGATTCCGGCGCGAAGGACATCGTCGTGGCGTTGAAGGCCGGCTCGGCCACCCGCAAGAAGGCGGAGGGCGAGAATTTGAAGGTGATGACGCCGGCCGAGGCCGCCAAGTGGGCCGACGTGATGATGATCCTCACACCCGACGAACTGCAGGCGGAAATCTACGCCCACGACATCCGTGACAACTTCAAGCAGGGCGGCGCGCTGGCGTTCGCGCACGGCCTGAACATCCATTTCAAGCTGATCGAACCGCGCCCCGACCTCGACGTGTTCATGATCGCGCCCAAGGGCCCCGGCCACACGGTGCGTTCGGAGTATCAGCGCGGCGCGGGCGTGCCGTGCCTGGTGGCCGTGGCGCAGAACGCCTCGGGCAACGCGATGGAACTGGCGCTGTCCTACGCGTCGGCCATCGGCGGCGGTCGTGCGGGTATCATCGAGACCACGTTCCGCGAAGAGTGCGAGACCGATCTGTTCGGCGAGCAGGTGGTGTTGTGCGGCGGCCTGACGCAGCTCATCGCCTCGGGCTATGAGACTCTGGTGGAAGCTGGCTACGCGCCCGAGATGGCCTACTTCGAGTGCCTGCATGAAGTGAAGCTGATCGTCGACCTGATGTACGAGGGCGGCATGGCCGACATGCGCTACTCGATCTCCAACACGGCCGAGTACGGCGACTACGTCACCGGCCCGCGTATCATCACCGACGAGACCAAGAAAGAGATGAAGGCGGTGCTGAAGGACATCCAAACCGGCAAGTTCGTTGCCAACTGGATGACGGAATGCAAGGCGGGCCAGCCCAGCTTCAAGGCCACGCGGCGCATTTGGGCCGAACACCCCATCGAGGAAGTGGGACAACGTTTGAGGGCTATGATGCCCTGGCTCAAGGGTAAGAAGCTGGTCGATAAGGCCCGCAATTAAGGCGAACCGCCCGGGGTTTGGGGCCCAACCGGCCCAAACCCCGGGTTTTCACCCCAAATTAACGTTCCCGGGCCAAACTAGTTGACAAGCGGCCTGGAAAAACGATCTTAACGATATACAATAAGCCGCTGATTTTTGGACATAAACGCGGCTTAGGACAAAGGATTAACGCTCGTGGCTCGCGCGGTTTTCCGCATCGCAAACGTTTCCCGCCCGGCAACCGCCGCGGCGGCGATGACGTTTGTCTCGGCGGTTGAAGCGTCGGCGGCTGCGCTGCGTCTTGCGGACCGGGGTCTGCGACTTAACCACCCCTGAGCGCTGTTCACGACTAGAGCGGCACGCGTTCAGGGGCATTGGATTTTTTAAGTCGCTCCAATCAACGCAATCTTTGACCCCAGTCGTGAGCACAACCATGAGCAACAACCGCGTTATCATCTTCGACACCACCTTGCGCGACGGCGAACAATCGCCGGGCGCCTCCATGAACCGTGACGAGAAAATCCGCATCGCCAAGATTTTGGAGGAGATGCGCGTCGATGTCATCGAGGCCGGTTTTCCCATCGCCAGCCAGGGCGACTTCGAGGCCGTCGAGGCCGTCGCCAAGGAAATCAAGAACTCCGTCGTCTGCGGACTGGCCCGCGCGGCCAAGGGCGACATCGACCGCTGCGCCGATGCCGTGAGGCCCGCCAAACGCGGCCGCATTCACACCTTCATTTCGACATCTCCGCTGCATATGAAGTTCAAGCTGCAGATGGACCCGAAGGACGTGCATCAGGCCGTGATCGACAGCATCACCCGCGCGCGCAAGCACACCGACGACGTGGAGTGGTCGGCCGAGGACGGCTCGCGCACGGAGCACGACTTCCTGTGCCGGTGCGTGGAATCGGCCATCACCGCGGGCGCCCGCACCATCAACATCCCCGACACCGTGGGCTACACGGTGCCCGACGAATACAACGCGTTGATCAAGATGCTGTTCAACCGCGTGCCCAACATCGACAAGGCGATCATCTCGGTGCATTGCCACAACGATCTGGGCTTGGCCGTGGCCAACTCGCTGGCCGCCGTGCAGGCCGGTGCGCGTCAGGTGGAATGCACCATCAACGGGCTCGGCGAACGGGCGGGCAACGCGGCCATGGAGGAGATCGTCATGGCCTTGCGCACCCGCAAGGACCACATGCCGTTCGAGACCAACATCAACAGCGAGCTGATCATGCGCGCCTCGCACATGGTCTCGACCATCACCGGCTTTCCGGTGCAGCCCAACAAGGCCATCGTCGGAGCCAATGCCTTCGCGCACGAATCCGGCATCCACCAGGACGGCATGCTGAAGAACGCCCAGACCTACGAGATCATGACGCCTGAATCGGTGGGCTTGAAGAAGTCCAACCTGGTCATGGGCAAGCATTCGGGGCGCGCGGCATTCCGCGCGAAACTGAAGGAGCTCGGCTACGAGTTCGGCGACAACGCCGTCAACGACGCCTTCAAGCGGTTCAAGGACCTGGCCGACAAGAAGAAAGACGTGTTCGACGACGACATCATCGCCCTGGTGGACGACGCCGTGGTCCGCGACAACGATCACATCAAGTTCGTCTCGCTGGAAGTCGTGGCGGGCACCAAGGTCGCCAAGCAGAAGGCCGACATCGAGCTGGAAATCGACGGTGTGGTCAAGGCCACCACCGCGACCGGCGACGGCCCGGTGGACGCGCTGTTCAACGCCATCAAGGCGCTGACGACGTCGACACAAAATCTCCAGATTTATCAGGTGAATGCCGTTACCGGGGGCACGGACGCCCAAGCCGAGGTGATGGTGCGCCTGGAGGAGAACGGCAAGACGGTGCAGGGCCAAGGGGCCGACACCGATACGTTGGTCGCGTCTGCAAGGGCGTATATCAACGCGCTGAACAAGCTGACGGTCAAGCGGCAGAAGTCCGCTCCGGCCGAGATCACGGCACATGCGTCGTGATGAAGTTTTGAGACATACGACCTCCGCTCGGGCGACTCCCGCCCGGGCGGAATGTTTGAGTAACCCGCTAAGAAAAAGGAACAACACGGGATGTTTTCGCGTTTAACCGGCTGGCTCTCCAACGACATGGCCATCGACCTCGGCACGGCCAATACGCTGGTCTACGTCAAGGGCAAGGGCATCGTGCTGAACGAGCCCTCGGTCGTGGCGTTGGCCGAAGTGAAGGGCCGCAAGCAGGTTCTGGCCGTCGGCAACGAGGCCAAGCAGATGCTGGGCCGCACGCCCGGCAACATCCAGGCCATACGTCCGCTCAGAGACGGCGTCATCGCCGACTTCGAGGTGGCCGAGGAGATGATCAAGCACTTCATCCGCAAGGTGCACAACCGCCGCAGCTTCGCAGCCCCCCTGGTCATCGTCTGCGTGCCGTCGGGCTCGACCGCCGTCGAACGACGCGCCATTCAAGAGTCCGCCGAAGCGGCAGGCGCGCGAAAAGTATTCCTGATCGAAGAGCCCATGGCCGCAGCCATCGGCGCGGGTCTGCCCGTCACCGAGCCGACCGGTTCGATGGTCGTCGATATCGGCGGCGGCACGACCGAGGTGGCCGTGCTGTCGCTGGAAGGCATCGTCTATGCGCGTTCGGTGCGCGTGGGCGGCGACATGATGGACGAGGCCATCATCAACTATATCCGCCGTCACCATAACCTGCTCGTCGGTGAAAGCTCGGCCGAGCGCACCAAGAAGCAAATCGGCTGCGCCTGCCCGCCCGAACACGGCGACGGCGAAACCATGGTCATCAAGGGCCGCGATTTAATGAACGGCGTGCCGAAGGAAATAGTCATCAGCCAGCGTCAGATCGCCGAGGCCTTAGCCGAGCCGGTCACGGCCATCATCGACGCCGTCAAGATGGCGCTGGAGCACACCCCGCCGGAACTGGCCGCCGACATCGTCGACAAGGGCATCGTTCTCACGGGCGGCGGGGCCATGCTGCATAACTTGGACTTTGTTCTGCGTCACGCCACGGGTCTGCCGGTGTCCATCGCCGACGATCCCTTGAGCTGCGTGGCCATGGGCACGGGCAAGGCGCTGGAAGACAAGCGCCTGCGCAACGTGTTGACATCGGTTTACTGATCGTATCCAGCGCGGCTTAAGCCGCGTCGAAGGGGGAGGGCACGGACGTGAGACAGACCACCGGACAGATCACCCGGCTGGGCACGCTCAAAACGCTGATTCAGCGGTTTGCCTTCCTGTCTTTGATCGCGCTCACCTTCGCCCTGATGCTGATCGGCAAGGCGGACACCGTTCTGGTCGAGCGCGCGCGCATCGCCATCACCGACGCCGTGGTGCCGATCCTGCGGGTGCTGTCCGAACCGGCCAACGCCGTGGCCGAAACCATCGGCAACGTGCGCGAGCTGGCCGCGATCCGCGAGCAGAACGCCGAATTGCGCGACGCCAATGACCGGCTCTTGCAGTGGCAGTCCATCGCGCAGAAGCTCGAAGCCGAAAACCGTTCATTGAAGGCGCTGCTGGCCTTGGCACCCGAGCCCGACGCGCAGTTCGTCAGCGCGCGCGTGGTCGGCGACACCGGCGGCACGTTTGCGCAAAGCGTGCTGGTCACGGCAGGCTCCAGTGACGGCGTGGGCAAGGGCGACGTGGTCATGAGCGGCGAGGGGCTGGTGGGCCGCGTGCTCCAGGCCGGCGCGCGCTCATCGCGCGTACTGCTGATCACCGACATCAACTCGCGCATTCCCGTCGTGGTGGGCGAAGCGTCCAACCGCGCCATCCTGGTGGGCGACAACGGCCTGCGTCCGCGCCTTCTCTACGTCGGCGCGAAAACGGTCGTCGTTCCGGGCGACAAAGTCACCACGTCGGGCGACGCCGAGGCGTTTCCGCCTGGACTTCCCGTCGGCCGCGTAGCGCGCGTGCAGGACGGCTTCATCGAGGTCGAGCCCTATGTCTCGCGCGACAAGCTGCAGCACGTGCGCATTGCCGACTACGGGCTGAGCGGCATCCTGACGATCACCACGCCCGTGCCGCCCGCGGCGGCGGCGAAGTAGGGCGCGCGGCCATGCACCAGACCACCGTATGGCAGAAGCTCGATCAGACCGCGCGGCGCGGCGTGCCGGTCAGCATCACCATCTTCCTTTTGCTGTTCAGCATGGTGCCGATGCATTTGCCCGGCGTGCCCTCGCTGGCGCCCATGTACACGCTCATGGCGGTGTACTTCTGGTCGGTCTATCGGCCCGACGGCTTCGGCTACGGCGCGGCGTTCGCCATCGGCGTTCTGGAAGACCTGCTGGTGGGAACGCCCTTGGGCTCCTCTGCGCTGGCCTTGCTGCTGTGCCAATGGGTGGTCTTCAACCAGCAGAAGTTCTTCAACAACCGCCCGTTCCTTGAAGTCTGGCTGGCGTTCTCGGTGGTCGCGGTGGCGACGGGCGTGGTGCGCTGGCTGTGCGCCGGCATGATCGGGCCCGGCGGCTTCCCGCCCTTGGGCGATACGCTGGGTTCGGTGCTGATGACGGTGGTGATCTACCCCGTCATCGGCTGGCTTCTGGCGCGCGCGCAGATGAAGTTGATGCTCCAGTCATGATGGTGAACCGCGACAGCGATTGGGTCCGCATGTTCAACCGCCGCGCCGCCGTGCTGGCGGGCGGGCAGGGCATCTTGTTCTCCGCACTTGTGGGCCGTCTGTACTATCTGCAGGTGGTCGAGTCCGACCGCTACGTCATGCTGGCCGAGGACAACCGCATCAACATGCAGCTGCTGCCGCCGCCGCGCGGCCGGATCTTAGATCGCTTCGGCCGGGCGCTGGCCATCAACCAGCAGAACTTCCGCGTGCTGATCGTGCCCGAGCAGGTCCGCACGCTCGGCGAAACGCTCGACGCGCTGGGCCGCATCATCCCGCTGTCGGATTTCGACCGCGACCGGGTGAAGAAGGAGGCCACGCGCAAGCGCGGCTTCCTGCCCGTCACGGTGCGCGAAAACCTGACGTGGGATGAAATGTCGCGCATTCAGGTCAACGCGCCCGACTTGGCCGGCGTGACCATCGACTTAGGCCTCACGCGCCATTATCCGCAGCACGAAAACGCCGCGCACCTGCTGGGCTATGTCGCCGCCGTGGACGAGGCCGACCTGACGGGCGATCCGCTGCTGCAGTTGCCGGGTTTCCGCGTCGGCAAGGAAGGCATCGAGAAGGTTTATGATCTGGCCCTGCGCGGCAAGGCCGGCGCCAGCCAGGTCGAGGTCAACGCCTATGGCCGCATCATCCGCGAACTGGAGCGCGACGAAGGCGAGCCGGGCAACGACGTGGTGCTGACCATCGACGAACGCATCCAGCACTATGCCGCAGAACGGCTGGAGGGCGAAAGCGCCTCCGTCGTGGTGATGGACGTGCATACCGGCGATCTGCTGGCCCTGGTTTCCAACCCCAGCTTCGACGCCAACGCCTTCAGCCGCGGCTTGACGTCGGAGGAATGGAAGGCGCTGTCCACAGACGATCACAAGCCGTTGGTCAACAAGGCCGTGGCGGGCCAGTACTCGCCGGGCTCGACGTTCAAGCTGGCCGTCACGCTGGCCGCACTGGAACATCAGGTGATTTCGCCCGATCAGACCATCGCCTGCAACGGCCGCTATAACCTCGGCAACTACGTCAAGCACTGTCACAAGGTCCACGGCAGCGTGAACATGACGCGTGCGGTGTCGGTGTCGTGCGACGTGTACTTCTACGAAGTCGCGCGCAGACTGGGCGTGGATAAGATCGCCGCCATGGCGCGACGGCTCGGACTGGGCGATATCTCCGGCATCGGCCTGCCCGGCGAGCAGAAGGGCCTGATCCCGACCGAGGCCTGGAAGAAGTCCGTGCGCAACGAACGCTGGGCGCCCGGCGATACCTTAAATGTGGGCATCGGCCAGGGCGACGTGCTGGCCACGCCCTTGCAGCTCGCCATCATGACCGCGCGGGTGGCCAACGGCGGACTGGGAGTCAAACCCCGTTTGGTGCGCCCCGCCACCGGCGTCGAAACCGCACCCGACGCCGAACTCGATAAAACCCTGCCCTCGGTGGGCATCAGTCAGGCGCATCTCGACATCCTCAAGCAGGGCATGTTCGACGTGGTCAACGGCCCGCCGGGAGCCACCACCGCGGCTGCCGCGCGTCTGCGCTTCAAAGACCCCGAGCGCAAGGACTGGACCATGAGCGGCAAGACCGGCACCGCCGCCGTGCGCCGCGTGAGTGCGGCCGAACGCGAGGCCGGCGCGCGCGAGGCCGAAGAACTGCCCTGGCACCTGCGCGACAACGCGCTGTTCGTGGCCTACGCGCCTTCGCACCAGCCCAAGTACGCCATCGCCGTGGTGGTCGACCACGCCATGGGCGGCGGCGGCAAGATCGCAGCCCCCATCGCGCGCGACATCATGGAGCGCGTGCTCGACCTCGACCCGTCGCGCAAACCGCGCATCGACGACGAGCAGATCGCGGCGGTTACGGACGGCCCCGCGTGATGGAAAAGCCATGAGCGACATCGGGTTCCTCACCGCACGGCTGCGCCGCGGCGACATGTCCGCCGGCGAAAAGCTGTGGCAGATCAGTTGGTCCTTCGTCTTCTGGCTGTGCGCCATCGCCGCGTTCGGCTTCGCCATGCTTTACTCCGCCGCCAATGGCAGCTGGGAGCCCTGGGCCCTGCCGCAGATGGCGCGCTTCGCCGTCGGGCTGGGCCTTCTGGTCTGCGTGGCGCTGATCGATATCCGCATCGTCATGCGCTACGCCTACGCCTTCTATTTCGTGGTGCTGGTGCTGCTGGTGGCCGTGGACGTGCGGGGCTTCATCGGCGGCGGCGCGCAGCGCTGGATCGACCTGGGCGTCATCAACCTTCAGCCCTCCGAACTGATGAAGGCGGGCATCGTGATGGCGCTGGCGCGCTACTTCCAGGGCATCAGCCTCGACGACATCGGAAACCCTTTGGTATTGCTCGCGCCGTTGCTCATGGTGGCCGCGCCCTTCTTGCTGGTCGTGCTGCAGCCCGACCTCGGCACGGCGGGCGTCATCCTGATGGGTGCCACCGTGATGTTCTTCCTCTCGGGCGTGCGCATCTGGAAATTCGTCACGCTGGGCGTCGCGGGGCTCGCCTCCATTCCCATCGCCTGGTCGCTGCTGCACGAATACCAGCAGAACCGCGTGCTGACCTTCCTGAACCCGGAGCGCGATCCGCTGGGCACCGGCTACCACATCCTGCAATCAAAGATCGCCCTTGGTTCCGGCGGGCTGTTCGGCAAGGGCTTCATGCAAGGCACGCAAAGCCACCTCAACTTCCTGCCCGAACGGCAGACCGACTTCATCTTCACCATGCTGGCCGAGGAGTTGGGCATGGTCGGTGCGCTGACCCTGATCGCGCTGTACGTGATCGTCATCATCTACGGCTTCGCCATCGCGTTTCGGGCGCGCCACCAGTTCGGCCGACTGGTCGCGGCCGGAATCACCAGCACGCTCTTTTTCTACGTGTTCATCAACATGGCCATGGTCATGGGCCTGATCCCGGTGGTGGGCGTGCCCCTGCCGCTGATTTCCTATGGCGGCACGGCGCTGTTGAACCTGATGTTTTGCGCCGGGCTGCTGATGAACGTCTGGGTCCACCGCGACGTCCAAATGGCCGCGCGCGGCGGTTTTTCAGACCTTTAGGGCCCTTGCGGGGCCCCCATGATCCCTCTATAACCGCCGCCTTCCGGGACCGGACCCTTCGGGGAGTTCCGAGTCCCGCCCTCCCGAAACGATGGGCGCATAGCTCAGTTGGTAGAGCAGCTGACTCTTAATCAGCGGGTCGTAGGTTCGAATCCTACTGCGCCCACCATCGTTTCGGCCTTTGCCCCATCTCCTGTATCCTCGCCGCCTGAGGTTCCGATGCTGGGCTTATCGCTCGCCACCATTCTGCACCTGATCATCGCCCTGCCGTTGTGCGGGCATGTCCTGCTGCGCAAGGAGCAGGAGCCTGTTGCATTTGCGTGGATCGCGCTGATCTTGCTCTCGCCCTTCGTCGGCAGCGGTTTGTACGCGCTGTTCGGCATCAACCGCGTCGAGCGCACGGCGCGCAAGCTGCGCGGCCGCGGCGCTCCGGCCAAGTGGCGCACGGCACCCGAGCTGGGCGAGGCGCCCGACGCGCGCATCCTGCGCATCGCCGAGTCCGTCAACGACCTGCCGTTCCTGCCCGGCAACCGCGTGAGCCCGCTGATCGACGGCGATGCCGCCTATCCGGCGATGCTGCAGGCGATCACGGAGGCGAAAATCTCCGTGGTCCTGTCCACCTACATCTTCGACAGCGACGCTGCCGGTCAGGCGTTCGTCGCAGCACTGACGGCCGCGGCCCGGCGCGGCGTGCGGGTGCGCGTCATGGTCGACGACGTGGGCCTGCTCTACAGTGATCGGGCGGTGGACCGTGATCTGCGCCAGGGCGGGGTTGAAACCGCCCGCTTCATCCCGCGCGAGATCAAATTTTTGCGGCTGTTCAACCTGCGTAATCACCGCAAGATCATGGTGGTCGACGGCGCTGTCGGCTTCATCGGCGGCATGAACATCCGCCAGGGCCATGTGCTCAAGGCCGCGCGGCGCGGTCTCATCCAGGACATCCACTTCCAGGTCGAGGGTCCGGTGCTCGATCAGCTCAGCGCCCTGTTCGAGGAAGACTGGCAGTTCGCCACCGAGCAGGAAATCGAGCTGCCGCGCAGCCTCGAAGGCACGTCCGCGCCCGGCGCGGTGACCGCGCGCCTGGTGCCCGACGGGCCCGACCACCGCTCCGATACGCTACAGTGGCTGCTGCTGGGCGCGCTGGCCACCGCGCAGCGCAGCGTGCGCGTCATGACGCCCTACTTCATTCCCAACGGCCTTCTGGTCAGCGCGCTTGCCGTGGCGGCCATGCGCGGCGTTGAGGTGGAGATCATCGTGCCGGAACGCAGCAACATTCCCTTCCTCGGCTGGGCGACGGCTGCGAACTTCGAGCGGCTGATGATCCACGGGGTGAAGATCCACCTCAATCCGCCGCCGTTTGATCACAGCAAGGTCATGGTGGTGGACGGGGCGTGGTCGCTGGTGGGCTCGGCCAACTGGGACCAGCGCAGCCTGCGGCTGAACTTCGAGGCGAATTTAGAGTGCCTGGACGCGGGATTGGGCGCTGAGCTGGAAGCCTACATGGCGGCCAAGAAGGCCCGGTCCAGGCAGGTTTCGCTCGACGCGGTGAAGGCCGCGCCCTTGTACGTTCGGCTGCGCAACAACTTCATCCGCTTGTTCGGGCCCTACCTATGATCCGCGCGCTCTCGCCGCGGCTGTTGATGCCCCTGGTGCCCGAAGCCGATGCGGTGCGGGTGCTGGGGACGCCCGGCCGCAAAGCGCTGGGCGATAGCTTTACTCTCGTATCCTGGAACATGTCCAAGGCGCGCCGTCGCGGTTGGCTGGAGGATCTGACGCTGCTGTGCGCGGACGCCGACATCATGGCGCTGCAGGAAGCCGTGCTGCACGGCGACCGGCCGCACGACTTCCATCTCAAAAGCGGGTTCGAGTGGGTCATGGGCCAGAGCTTCGCCCAACGCTGGCGCGGGCGTACCAACGGCGTGAAGACCGGCGCGCGCGTCGTATCGCTGTTCCGGCGCATGATCCGCTCGCGCGACCATGAACCGCTGCTACGCTTGCCCAAGACCACGCTGGCGACGGCGTACGCTTTGCGCTCAGGTGAACCTTTGTTGGTGCTGAACATTCACGCCGTGAACTTCGTCTCGGCGCGCAAGTTCGCCCGCCAGATCGCGCAAATTCAAGAAGCGCTGGATGCCCACGACGGCCCGGCCGTGGTGGCCGGCGACTTCAACACCTGGAACCCGCGCCGCCGGGCCATTTTGCGCGCCGCCGCCCATGATTGCCGCCTGACGCGCGTGCCCGTGGCTGCGCCGCGCTGGCGGCACCTCAATCAGGTGCTTGATCACGTCTACTACCGCGGCGTGGAGTTGGTGCAGGCCTGGGCCGTGCTCAACGTCAAAAGTTCCGACCACGTGCCTTTGCGCGTCGAGTTCAAGCAGGAAGATTAACGGCCTATTTCGGGTTGCGCGCGAAGGCGATGACCTGATCGAGTTCCTCGTCCGTCAGGTAATCGAAGGCGGGCATCAGCAGCTTCATGGTGCTGTCCGGGGCGTCTGGCTGGCGGCCCATCTTCAGGAACTCTTTCAGTTCCGCGTCGCTTTGCTGCTTGATGAAGGTGCCGGCCACCAGATTCGACCCAAAGTCCTTCAGGCCGCGGGCGTCCTCGCCGTGGCACGCCGCGCAGTTATCGATGAAAAGCTTCTTGGCGTCCGCATAGGCAGTATTGATCAACAAGATCGAACTCGCGGTGGCGGCGAGACATGCGTGGCGAACGAAGGCCTTCATCTGACAAATATTGTCCTGTGGAACCCGGGGTCAAAGCCTTGGCTGGGCTTTATTTTTCCGACTGGAGTCCTCGTCCTCGTCGCTGAATTCGGCCAGCGCCTCAAAATCGTTGATCCGCACCACGCGGGTGGACTCCATCGTGACCAGACCGGCGTTCTCCAGGCGGGTAAAGCAGCGGCTGACGGTCTCGAAGGCCAGGCCCAGGTAGTCGGCGATGTCCTCGCGCGTCATGGGCAAGTGGACCGGGTTGGCGATGCCGCCGCGCGCGGCGGATTTGCGCGACAGCATCAGCAGGAAGGCCGAGACCTTCTCCGCCGCCGAGCCCTGGCCCAACATCAAAATGTGTTCTTGCGCCGAGGACAGGTCGGCCGTGGCCATCTCCAGCAAGCGATGCTCGATCTGGGGAAAGTCGGTGGTCACGCGCCCGAGGTCGGCGCGCGAAAACCGGCACACCTTGGCCCCGCGCACCGCTTCGCCGGTCCACGGGTAGGTGTCGCTGTCCGAAAAGCCGATGAAGTCGCCGGTGAACAAAAAGCCCACGACTTGGCGGCGGCCGTTTTTCAGCATGGTCGACAACCGGATGGCGCCGTCGGTGACGTTGTAGACAGTGCCGGCCTTGTCGCCCTCGTGGAACAGGGCTTCGCCGCCGCCGAAGCTTTCGCAGCGCGCGATCTTGGACAGGCGCGACAGTTCTTCGGGCTCCAGCGCGCCGCACATGTTCAAGTTCTTGGCGCTGCAGATCATGCAGCGCGAGACGTCGAAGGCGAAGCTTGAAGCCGCGGACGGCGAGGCTTTGCTCATGGACAATCCCCCGATTCAATGAACATGATTTAAGCCGATTTTGATCCGTGTCAACGCGCGCGAACGGATGGCGGCGGATGTTTGCCCATCACGAGGACACCAACAGGAGCCGCACCATGAAATTCAAACAGATTTTGGTGCCGTTGACCGGCGAGACCAAGGCTGGCCACGTCGCCGATCTGGCCTTTCAACTCGCCCGGGAATCCCGCGCCCACGTCATCGGCACCGACACGGTGACCGACCCCGGTCCGTTCCTCGATCAAACCGGCGTGGGCATGATGGCGGCCTACTATGACGAGTTGTTCAAGACGGCGGACAAAGTTCAAAGCCAGAAGCGCACGACGGCCGCGGCGCTGTTCGAGGACAGCCGCAAAAAAGCCGGCGTGACCACGGTCACCAAGCCCGGCGGCGCGCCCGAGGCCAGCGCGGAATGGATCGCGGGTGCGACCTACAACGGCGCTTCAGTGTCGATCTTGGGCCGCTTGTGCGATCTCATCGTCGTGAATCAGCCCGGTGAAAGGGGCTACGCCGAGCTGCAACTGTTCGAGGCCGCCGCGTTCGGGGCGCGTAAGCCGATCCTGGTGGTCCCGCCGGGCTGTACCGCGTTGGGAACCCGCGCCGCGGTGGCCTGGAACGGCAGCATCGAAGCATGCCGGGCCCTCGACGGCGCATTGCCGTTGCTGGCGGGCCTGGATGCCGTCGACATCATTCAGGTGGGCGACATTCCGCCCGGCAACGCGACCAGCGAATCTCTGTCCGCCTATCTCGGTTGGCACGGCATCGTCGCCAAGATCAGGAAGTGTCCGGATCAGAGCCGCGCCACGTCGAAAATCATCGCGGCCGAGGCCAAGGCCCTTGGTGCGACGTTCATGGTGCTGGGGGCGTATACTCACAGCCCGCTGCGTGAACTCATCCTGGGCGGCGTGACGCAGTCGATGATCACCACCGGCACGATGCCGATGGTGATGGCGCACTGAGTGCCGAATTATTTCTCGGCCACGAACACCGGCACGTTGCCGAACGAGCCCATGTAGCCTTTGTTGGCCGAGGTGTTGACCTGCACCTTGCTCATGTAGGGCGTGCGCTCGATCTTGACCTTGTCGGGCGAAAAGCCGGCTTTGACGGCGTTGGCGATATGGTCCATGCGCAGCATCTGCACCAGGAACTGTTCGTTGTTGTTATAAGCTTCCCAGCTGCCCAGGAACTCGCGGATCGGCGCGGGTCTTTCCGTGCGCCATGCGTCCCAGTGGATCATCACCCCGCCGGGTTTGAGCAGGCGGAAGCACTCCTTGAAGATCGCCGGCGCGGCGCTGGTGGAAGTTTCATGGAACATCAATGATGACGTGACGACGTCGAAATAATCATCTGGGAAGTCGGTGTGTTCGGCGTTTTGCTGGCTGAGGTGCACGGCCACACCCATGGCGTTGGCGCGCGCATGGCCGTAACGCAGACACGGCGCGCCGACGTCAAGGCCGTACACCTCGGCGTCGGGGAAGTGCTTGGCCCAGGGCACGGTGGAATTGCCGATGGTGCAGCCCATGTCGAGCACGCGGGCGGGCTTGCGGTCCGGGAACTGCGTCTTGAAGTAGTTAATGCACGTCTCGCCGCTGGCGTCGTTCTCAGGGCCCATCATGCCCATGGCGTAGATCGGCACGCTCATGTCGTAGACTAGGCCTTCCGACACGTCGTCATTCACAGCGTCGGTATGGTAGCCGCCGGGTTGCTGGTGAATGTCATACGCCGTGTGATAGCGCGGCATTTTAAGATCGGGGTTGAGCTTGAGCGATCCAAGCTGCTTCTTGCCACGTGCCTTGGCCAGCGTGTCGGGCAGGGTGCGCTCGATGGTGTCGATGGTCGAGGCCCACATCATGCGTTGGCTCTCGCCCTGCATGAAGCTCCATAACTGGTACATGGGGTCCTTGGTCATGACCTTGCGCACCTCATTGCCGTCTTTGGGCGCGCGGCCCTGGGCCTTCTCAAAGGCGGGCTTCACGCGCGTCTCGTAGACCGTGTTGCTGCCGGGGCTGACCTTGGTGGAAAGGTGACGGCGGAACGACAAAACAAAATCTTGCCGTGCATCTTCATCATGCGTCGGTTTGGGCAGCATGTCGTGGGGGGTCTGGCGGAATTGCAGGCTCATGGGGTGCTCTCCACTTACTCGGCGGCTTGACGCGTCGCCGCGGCGCCGTCGCGCCACACGACCGGGAACAGGGGACCTTCGGGTTTCTCGCCCTTCACCATCTCGTCGAAGGAGTAGCCCGGGTGGTTGATGCTCTCGGGGCGCGGGTTCCAGCGGATGTCGTCGCCGAACCAGCGCGTCGAGACCGCGATGCGCCAATTGGGCGTCGGGTTGCCGCAGGAGTAATGATAGCACCAGGGATGAATCAGAATCGCGTCGCCCGGCTCCATGTCCCACGACAGGAATTTCAGGGAGGCATCGTCGCGGCGCTGGTCGTAGTCGATGAAGTCAGGCCGGTCGGCGGGCTGGATCATCTGCCTGGAATTCTGCGTCTTGTTCCAGTAGCGCGTGGCGTCCTTGTGCGAGCCGGCGACACATTCCAGGCTGTTGGCCTTGACCACGTTGGAAATCGCCATCCAGAACGACGGCACCATTTCCCCATCGACAGGCCAGCCCATGCGGTCGGTGTGCCAGGGGGTCTTGAAGGTCGAGTGCGGCGTCTTAGCCCACACTTGATCGAAAAAGAAACGCAATTCCGTCGTCTGCAGGATGCGCCCGACGATCTCGGCCGCCGGGCTTTCAAATGAATATGTCCGAAATTCGGGGAAGCCGTGCCACAGGTGCTTGTTGCCGAAGGCGCGCAGTTTGTTTTTCTCGTGCTCGTCCATGGCGATGACGCGCTCGGCGGCCGGGCGTAACAACTCGATCCAGTCGCGGTCGAACATGCCGCGCACCACCACCACGCCGTCTCGATTGTAGGCGTCGATGTGCTCTTGCGTGATGGGCTTCAGCGGTTCGCGGTTCATGGCGGCTATTCCGCAGCCTGCGCGGCGGCCTCGCGCCGCCATGTCACGGGGAACAAGGCATCATCGCCCGGCCGGTCGCCGGGTCGCGCGCCCTTGACCATCTCAGAATGAGGCAGGCCCGGCGTATTGACCGCCTCGGGCCGCGGGTCCCAGCGGATGTCGTCGCCGATCCAGCGCGTGGACAGGGCGATGCGGTCGCGTGCCGAGTCCGGGTTGTCGCCGCCGCCGTGATGAACGCGCGGGTGAATCAAAATCGCATCGCCCGGCTCCATGTCCCAGGCGAGGAAGCGCACGGCCGGATCACCGCGCAGTTTTTCGTAGTCGATGAAGTCAGGCCGTTCTTTTTTGTCCCAGTCCACGCCGCGCGAATTGAACGAGCGCGGCCACTGCATCGTCTTGTCGTTGTGGGTGCCCGCGATGGTCTCCACGCAGCTTTCTTTGCCGATGGGCGACAGCGCGATCCACAGCGAGGGGATCATTTCGCCGGTCACGGGCCATGCCGGATAATCGGCGTGCCAATAGGTCTTCACCTTGCAGCCGGCGTCCTTGACGAACATCTGGTCCCAGTAAAAGCGCACGGCGTTCGAGCCCATGACGCGCCCGACGGCCTCGCCGCCGGGTGACTCTAACGCGAATTTGCGGAACGCCGCATCCCAGTGCCACATGTACTTACAGCCGGTGAAGCCGGTCTTGGCCTTGTCGGTCTTGCGCGCCGGGCTGTCGGCGGCTTCGATCTCGGCTTTCAGCTTCGGGTCGCGGTCGAGAAAGTCCTTAGGCAGATGATAGATCGGCTTTCCTGCGTCGATGTCGGCGCGGATTTTGCTCCAGGCTTCCAACAGCAGGTTGACCCAGTCGCGGTCAAAGACCTGTCGCAGGCAGGCAACGCCGTCACGCGCGTAAGCATCGATGTCGGCTTGGCTGATGGGGCGCAGGGGATGGCGGTTCATGGATGCAGTCCGGCGGTTTCGGGGCGTCCAACAATGGCCAACTAGGTCCATATACGTCAAATATCAATTCGGTATAAGGTATAGTTAAACACTATGCCTTAAGGCCGCCCATGGACTTGCGCCAAATCCGATATTTCCTGGCCGTCGCCGACCGCGGGTCCTTCAGCGCGGCGGCCGAGACCTTGCGCATTTCCCAGCCTTCGCTGACCGTCAGCATCAAGACGCTGGAACGCGACTTGGGCGAGGCGTTGCTGGTGCGCGGGCCGCGCGGCGTCACGCTGACGTCCGTGGGTGCCACCTTCGCCACTTACGCCCGTTCGATCCTGCGCGAGGCCGAAAAAGCCGTCGACGAGGTGCGCCAGGTTAAGGGCCTCAAGCGCGGCAAAGTCACCGTGGGTCTGATGTCGGTGTTCAGCTCGTTCGTCGCACCCCAGGCGTTGGCGAATTTTTATAAGCGCAATCCCAACATCGAAGTGCGGGTCGATGTTTCGGCCCACGCGACAGAAGCGATCATCATGCAATTGGAAAGCGGCGCGTGGGATTTCGCTTTCGCGTTGCACCGGCAGACAGCGGACTTTCCCGATACGCTCACCTTCGAGTCCATCTCTACTTTTGAATCCGGCGTCTATGCCGCGCCCGATCATCCGCTGGCGCGTGCGCGCAACGTCTCGCTGGCGCAGATGGCGGGGTACGACTGGGTGGTGAGTTCGCTCACGGCGGGTACGGCTTTTCTGCAGCGCGTGTTCGAGCAGGAAGACCTGCCGCGCCCGGACGTCAAGATCGTCTCAAATTCCTTCGGACTGATCCGCGAGCTAGCTCAACAGGCGCCGTTCCTGTGCATGCTGCCGCACCGCTTCGCCGCCACGGCCGAAGCCGCCGACCGCCTGGTGCGCATCCGCCAGGGCAAAATCACGGTGCAGTCGAACGCGGGCCTGATCGCGCACGCGCGCACCGAGCTGACGCCCGCCGCGCGGCAGCTGATGGCCGAGTTCCGTGCCGCGGGGCGCGACGCGGCTTAAGCGCGCTATTGATCCAGGAAATCCCGCAGCATCATGCCGACCTTGGCGGTTTCGGCGTCCAAAAAACCGTGCGTCCAGCCGGGCAGGTCGTGGACGCGGCCGTTCTTCAGCAACGGTGCGGCGCGCGGCGTGTAGGCCCACAGGTCGTCCTCGGGGTTCAGAATCAGGATCGGATGTGAGGAATCCTGCAGCGCCTTGGCGATGTCGTAGTTGAAGGCCGCACGATGCCCCCAGGCCGACCAGTCGGGATTGCGCTGGCCGTCGAGGAACAGGTTGAGCTTGCGATGATCGCTTTTCTCCATGCGCCAGAAATCGCGCTTGAACCAGCCCCAGCGCGCGGCGATGTCGGCGGGCCGTTCGTCGGCGGTCTTGGGCACGTACTTGGCGCGGAAGTCTGCGGTTTCCTGCGGCGTGAAGAACGTGGCCGAGATCATGACAATTTTCCGCACCACGTCGGGGTTCTGTCGCGACATCTCCACGGCGGTCAGCGAGCCGGTGTGATAGCCCATGACGTCCACCAGCCCGAGGCCCAGTTCGGCGACGAACTCGAGCATCACCGCGGCGTAGTCGGAAATCTCGGGCGGGGCGGGCGGTGGGTCGGACATGCCGAAGCCCGGGGTGTCCGGTGCCAGGACCAGGCGGTCGCGCGCCATGTCGCCGATGAGATTGTCGTAGACCGCGCCGTTGATCGGGCTGGGGTGCAGCAACAGCAGCGGCCCGCGGCTGCCATGCGCACCCGCGACGCGGTAGTGAATCTGCCCATAACGGCTTTTCGCGTACGCACGGCTGACGGTTGCTCGCGAAGCTTGGCCTGATGTCGGCGCCATCGATGCGTTCCCCTATCTCGCCGCGTGAAGACGGCGATTCGTTGCTACTTTACATTGTCCAGGCCGCGATCACCGTGGAATTTTAAGGCTATTCCCGTCGCGACCATCGCCTAAAGTTCATCTCCTTCAGGAGGATCACCCATGGCCGCCGCCCCCGACGTTGATCGCGCCTTCGTGCGCTTGCAGGAAGGCCTGGTGCACTACCGCCATGCCGGTGAATCCCAAAAAGCAGCCACGCTGCCGCTGTATATGGTGCATGCGGGGCCCGGCTCCTCGGCGGGCATCGCGCCCTTGATCGCCGAGATGGCGCGTACCCGCTGGGTGGTGGCACCCGATACTTTGGGCAACGGCGATTCAGCCGCACCCGGCATCGCCGCGCCAGAGGTGTCGTACTACGCCGACAGCGTCGTGCGGGTCATGGACGCGCTCAAGATCGACAAGGCCGACTACTTCGGCACGCACACCGGCGCGCACATCGGGGTTGAGTTGTTGTTGGCGCGGCCCGACCGCATCAGAAAAGCCATCTTCGACGGCATCGGCATTTTCCCCGACGACCTGAAAAAAGAGATGCTGGCCAACTACGCGCCCGAGATCAAACCCGACGAGTTCGGGAGGCAGTTCACCTGGGCGTGGCATTTCGTGCGGGATCAGTCGATCCACTTCCCGTACTTCAAGCGCGAACCGGCCTACCGGCTCAACAACCCCATGCCGCCCGCCGATGCGCTGCACCGTTCCGTCACTGAAGTGCTCAAAGCCGTAACGACCTATCACAACGGCTACCGCGCGGTGTTCCGCCACGACACCAAGGGCCGCCTGCCGATGGTCAAGGCCACGCCGCTGCTGTTCATGGCGTCGGAGTCCGATCCGCTCAGTCAATATCTCGACGCGGCGGCCGCCATGGTGCCCGGCGCGAAGAAGGCGCTGATCACGCGTGCGCAGGGGCTCGCGGGCCGCGTGCAGGCGATGACGGAATTTTATTCCGCCGCCTGAGCCTGATTGGTGTTCCACGTCAGGATTTGATCACCCAGCAACCGGCCGAAGGTGATCGCCGGGCCGATGCTGGTGCCCGACAGATAGGCGTTGCCGAAGCGCCCGAAGCCGACCATTTCGCCTGCCGCATAGAGATTGCCGATCGGCTGGCCGTTGGGGCGCAGCACGCGGCACTTCAAGTCGGTGTTCACACCGCCGAAACTGACCACCGAGATGGCGTAGTGCTTGACCGCGTAGAACGGACCTTTGCCGATGGGCAGCGGCATGTGCTGGCGGCCCAGCGCGTCGGACTTGGCGGCCTGGCCCTGGTTGTAGCGCTCCACGGTGTGCGCCAGCGCCGCCGCCGACAGGCCTGTGGCGGCGGCCAATTCATCGAGCGTGTTACCCTTGCGGTAGTCGGCGTGAGTAGCGAAGGCGCGGTCCTGTTTTTCTTTCGGCCACAGGAACAACAGCGGCGGGGCCTTTTCGCGCGCGGCTTCGTCGTAGATGCTCCAGAACGCCATGTCGGGCTGCTTCATCAAAGCGCGCTCGCGCATGTCCACCGAGGGATTGTCCTCGGCGATAAATCGCTCGCCGTTCAGGTTGACGTAGATTTCCCAGGGCATGCGCATCTGCGGCACGCAAATGGTGTTGATCCACTTGGTGTCGCCCGCGTCGGGGTCCGACGTTCCGGCGAAGGTCGGGATGAAATTCTCCGCCCATTTGAAGTCCGCGCCCAGCGCCTGTGCCGCCTTGACGCCGTCGCCTTGGGAATGGGGCCAGAACAGCCCGCGCACAGGCCGGTTGTGGAACTTGCCCCACAGTTCCGCGTTGGCGGCGTAGCCGCCGCAGGCGAGGACAACATTTTTGCCGCGAATCTCCTCAGCCTTGCCGTTTGAACTCACGCGCACGCCCGCCGCACCGCCGCGTTCCTCGGTGATCAGTTCGGTCATCCGCGTGGACAGCTTCAGCGTGATGTTGCCCTTCTTTACCTCGGCGTCGAACACCGGCTGCAGCGCGTTCGCGATGCCGATGCCGCCGTCTTTGGCCCAGTAGGTGCGCGGCGTGGTATAGATTTCGTGGCCGTAGGTGATGGCGGGGTGGTCGTCCTGGGGACGCCAGCCGATGTCGTACAGCCAATCCACCGTCGCACCGGCGTTGTCGGCGAACAGCTTCATGAACGGATGATCGCCCGTGCCGTGATTGATGCGCATGAAGTCGGCGAAGTGCTTGTCGGGGTCGTCCTCGATGCCGCGCTTGGCTTGCAGATTCGTCTTGGTGCCGCTGAGCTGGCCGCTGGCCAGCCACAACGTGCCGCCGATCTTGTCGGCAGCCTCGATGACGACGACCTTGGCGCCGCGTTTGGCCGCGAAGATCGCGCACGGCAAACCGGCTGTACCCGCGCCCACCACCACCACGTCCCACATCGTGCTCATGCGACTCTCCTGTGCTTTAAAGCCAGCCTAGCGTGAAGCTTAGACGGCTCGCTAGCAATTCGGAGGCGGCTTAAGCGGATATGTCCACGGCCCGGCGGCCTGCGGGCATGACGGCGTGATGCGCGGGGATAAGTTGCGTTGCGCCCGCGCGGCATTGTCGGCCACGGCTCGGCCCACATCGGCCCAATAGTCCAGGTGCCGGCGCAGGTCATTCCCGACGGTTTGATTGACTTGCCGCGCCGCGGCCACTTTCTCATCAGCTGTACGGTAGGGTGCGGCCAGCTTGGCGAAGGCGGCACTTTGATTGCCCAACTCTTCAATCGCCATGCCCAACAGTTCGTCCGCATGGCTGTTGCCGGCGGGGTTGGCGTAGGTGTCGAGCGCGCCGCTGATGGCCTTGTCCCACGCCGGAATGCCCGCCGCCAAAACCTGGCGCGCCGCAGTCAAGGTGGCCTCTGCGGCTTGGACGTCGGCTTGCGCGAATTTTTGCGCCGTACGAACCGTGCGCAACAGGCCCGGCGGCTGCGGCGTCAGGATCGTGAACTCGCACGACGGCGCAGGCATGATTTGAAGGTTCAGCAAGTCGGATGTCGCGCCGATGGTCAGCAGAGCGGCGTGCTCAAGCGCGGAGACTTTCACGCAGTCGCCTTGCTCACACGACAGTGCGTCGATCAACGATGGTGTCACTTCGCCACGCCGCGCGCGCTCGACCGCCTTCACTAGCGCCTGGCCTTGATCGTAAAAGAGTTGGGCCGAATCCATCAGCGCCTGGCGCGCACCGCGCAAAGCCCGCTCGCTCTCCAGCCGGGCGATCAACTGCGGGCGTTCCGCCGTCACGGCCTGGTCATAGGCTTTTTTCGCCGCGCCAAGTGCGGCCATGGCTTTGCCGAGTTCGGCTTCCGCATTTGATGCGCGCGCTTTGGTGATGCGCGCAATCGCCGCTTCGACATCGCGATAGGTCGCAACAACCGCCGCGCGGGATTTCTCGGCGGACTCATTGATGACCGTGAACTGGGCCTCGGCCTTGCTGAGTGCTGCACGCATCTCATCGGGCGACGGCCCGCAGGTCTGCGCCAGCGCCGGGGCGGCCGCCGCCAGCAAAGCAAGTACGACGCTAATTCGCCGCATGGCCGCGCGCCTTCAAATAGGCGTCGGTGCGCACAACGGCGTTGTCGCGGATGTTCTTGAAGAACAAATCCATGTCGTGGAAGTGCAGGTTCTGGCCCGGCAGCACCAGCAGCGTGAAGTCATCCGACTTCGGCACGTCGACATATAGAATGCCTTTGTCGCAGGTCGCTCCGATCACGCCGGGCTTCAGCGCGGGCAAGGGGCCGGGCGCGGCGGTACCCGGCAGCGCGCCCAGGTTCGCCGAGGCCGGCGCATCGGGTTTGTCCGCATCGAAGGTCAGCGGGTTGATGCACAAGGTCTCGGCACCATCGCGGGTTTTGAATCGCGCCTCATAGCGCGCCGCATAGCGCTCGACCGCGGGCGGCCCGTCGCCGCCGCGGCCATACGTCAGCCAACTTACCACGCAGCCGGTGTCGTCGGGCTTGGCGCAGGCGGAGATCGTCTTGTACTGGCGGCCGAACACGCCGACCGGAAAGCCAATGCCGATGCCGTAGGCGGCGACCAACTGCGGGCGGATCGGCGAGGCGTCAACCATCTCCTCCAGCAACCTCTGGATCATGAACGTGCCCTGGCTGTGGCCCACCAGGATGAACGGCCGCCCGTCGTTGTAGCGGTCGAGGTAGTGCTGGAATGCCGCCTTCACGTCCTCGTACGCCAGCGCGCGTGCCTTATCGCCGCTGTCGTCGGTGGCATAGACCGCCGCTGACGCCGCTTGGCGATAGCGCGGCGCGTAGATGCGGCAGCAGCCGTTGAAGATCGCGGCCTGGCGGGCGATGACGCTGATGTCGGTCCAGGCGTTGGTCTTGGCATCTGCGATGTTCTGGTTCCAGTTGTCGCGGCCCTGGTACGTGGTCGGGTGCAGATAGAACACGTCCACCATCGCCTCGGCTTGGCCGTCGGCGATGTTGTCGCCCGCGGGAACCAAATCGGCTGCATCGGTATGCTCGGGCCCTGGCAGTGCCGCCCACGCCGACGGATCGGCGTAGTTGGGCGCGGGCGGGCGCGGATAGCCGTCGAAGGGTTTTTCCAGCGGGCGCATGGTGGCCAGCATGGCGATGCGCGGGTACAGCCAATACCCGCCCGCCAGGATGACGATGATCGACGCGGCGATGGTGATGGTCAGACGGCTCATGGGCTTATCTTCCACATGCCGCAACTATGGCCAATCCGCGCGGCGGTTCCTAGGTCATATCAATACCGCATGTTACGATCATGCGACGGATGGACGGGGTAAAGCATGTCGCGGCGCGGAAGTTTAGGCGTTTGGCTGGTTACAGTGCTGATCCTGGCTGGTGGCTACTTCGCCTATGATTGGCGGTTCTGGCAGCGTCATCTGCAAAGCCCGCCCGACGAGCGCATTGTTTTCGACTTTGACTGGTACGAACCCAAGGTGCGCCTGGGCGAGGGGCCGGGGCGCGACGTTCCCACCGCACCGGCCGAGGCGCGCAGCATCGAGCAGCCCGCGCTCGATCAGGTGACGGCCTACGCCAAGGACCTGGACAGCTACGCGCTGATCGTCGCCCACAAGGGCGTCATCCAGGCGGAATATTACAAGGACGGCTTCGGTCCGGACTCGATGTTCGACACCGGCTCCATGCACAAAGGGCTGCTCAGCGTCGCCTTCGGCATCGCGCTCGACAAAGGCTTCATTCCCACGCTCGACATGCCCGCGGCGACGTATCTGCCCGAATGGCGCAACGACGCGCGCAAGGCCATCACCATCCGGCATTTGATCGCCAATGTCAGCGGGTTGGCCGAGCCGCGATTTTCCGAAGCGCCGTGGTCGGCTGCTTACAGACTGTTCATCGGCACCGACATCGACCAGATGGTTCTCGGTCTGCCGCTGGTCGATGAGCCCGGAACAAAGTTCGTCTTCAACCACGTCAACGCCCAGGTGCTGCACGCCGTGCTGACGCGCGCCACGGGCATGACCTACGCCGACTTTTTGAGAACCTATTTCTGGGCTCCGCTGGGCAACGGCGGCGGGCAAGTGCGGCTGGATGAGCCCGGCGGCAATGCGCGCACCGTATGCTGTTTTCAAACATCGGCGCGGTCCTGGCTGCGCATCGCCCAGATGGTGCTCGATGGCGGCAAGGTGGGCGAGACGCAGGTGATCTCGCCTGCGTGGATCGGGCAGATGACCACCGCCACGGCGCAAAACCCGAAATTCGGCTTTCATATGTACATCGCTCAGCCTGATCCGCCGCGCCGCCGGGGCGGGTCGGACCGTGTCCAGCCGACGCAAGCCAGCGAGCCGTTCGCAGCCGAGGATGTGCGCTATCTCGAAGGCCGCGGCGGCCAGCGCACCATTTGGATTCCGTCCAAAGAAATAGCCATCGTGCGCATCGGCAAGATCAACTTCGCCTGGGACGACGCCAAGCTGATCAACCCGCTGATTGCGGGGTTGAAGAACTAAGCCGTCTTGCGGCCGCGCACGATCAGGATCAGCGCCACGGTCGCCGCCGAGGCGATCACGCCGTAGTAGAACGGATAGAACAAGTTGGTCTGCAACAAGGTGCCCGAAAACAGCGGGCCCGCGCCGCGCGCCAGGCTGCCCCACGAGGCGTAAAAGCCCATCACCATGCCGCGCTCGGTGTCGGCGGCCTGTTTGGACACCAGGCTGGTGATGTTGGGGTTGAAGAACGCCAGCCCCAGCGCCAGCAAGGTCTGCGCCGCCAGCAACTGCGCCCAGCCCGTGCTGGTCGCCACCGTCAGCAGACCCGCGCCGTAGATGACGCAGGCGGCCGTCGCCACCGGCAGTTCGCCGAGTTTTTTGAGCAGCGCCGAGCCGGGCTTGGATTGAATGACCACCAACTGCGTGATCACCAGCACGACAGCGGCATAGGACAATGCCCAGCCCACGTCGCGCGGGCCGAAGTCCAAGGCCGCCGCCGCCCACAACGGAAACGTGGATTCGAACACGCTGCCGCCGGTGCCGAAGGCGAGTGCTGCCAGGAACATCAGGAACAACCCGCCGCGCGCGCGGATTTTGCCGAACTGCTCCCAGCGCGACACCTGCGGGCGGTTTTTCAGCTTCTCGCGCACTTCGTCTTTCAGCGATTCCGGCAGCAGGAAGATCGTGCCCAGCAGCGCCAGGAAATTCATGCCCGCGCAGAACAGCGCCACCAGCATGAAGTTCGCTGTTTCCTTGTCGCCGCCGGCCAGCAGCCCGCCGACCATGGGGCCGATGATGAAGCCCAACGACAGCGCACCGCCGATCATGGCCATGCCCTTGGCGCGGTTCTCGTTGGTGGTGACGTCGGAGATGTAGGCGTAGGCCGCGCCGATGTTGCCCGCACAGATGCCGCCGATGAAGCGCGAGGCCACCAGCAGCCACACGTTGTCGGCAAACGCCAGCAGCATGAAGGCCGCCACGGCCCCCACCTGGCTGATCATCAGGATCGGCCGGCGGCCGCGCACATCGCTCATGCGGCCCCATATGGGGGCTGCGATGAACGAGGAAATGGGATAGATCGCCAGGATCAGCGTCACCATGCCGGGCTCGATGCCGAGCCTTGTCGCAATGAACGGGAAGATCGGGTTCATCACCCCGATGCCCATCAGGTCGAGCAAAATGATCAGAAACAGGATTTTCATGACGGTTCCCCAAGCGCCGCGCATTCCCCCGAACGCGGGCGGTGCGACTTTATGTGCCCCGGCACGCGGGCGCGTCCGCGCCTTTATCGTTGACCGCGCGGCGGACGAGGGCTGAGATGCACGCCGGGATCAAAAAGGACGCTCATGTCAGCGCGTGATTACGGAGCCAAGGGCCGTGTCGGGGTCGCCCCGCCGCAGGCTAATCCGACCGTCGAGCCCGAAATCGCCGCCTGCCTGCCGCCGGGCGTGACGATGTATGTGGCGCGGCTGACCAGTCCGTGCGCCGATCCAAAGGCACGCATGTTGGAATACTTCGACCAGCTCGACCACACCTTGCAGGCTTACGACACGATGAAGCTGGATGCGTTGGCGTTCGCCTGCACCGCCGCGTCGTATCTGGTGGGCCACGGGCGCGAAGACCGCGAGCTGGGAGAACTTTCAGCCAAGCGCGGTTATCCGATTATCTCAGGCGGCAAGGCGATCATCGGCGCGCTGAAAGAGATCGGTGCGAAGTCCGTCGCCATCGGCGCGCCGTATCCCACCTGGGTACTCGACGCCTGCAAGGCGTACTACGAGGCGGCGGGCTTTCGCGTGGTCTCGATGCTGCAAATTCAGATTGCATCAACCGACACCCGCGCCATCTACGAACTCTCCAGCACCGATGCGCTGGCCGCGCTGCCGAAGCTGGACGTGAAGGGCGCCGACTGCGTGCTGTTCACCGGCAGTGGCATGCCCAGCTTTCACGCTATTCCATTGGCCGAGCAGCGCATCGGCTTACCCGCGTTGTCCACCAACCTGTGTCTTGGCTGGGCGCTGTGCAAAGCCATTGGCATGCATCCGTGGGCGTCGGGGCCGCACAAACTCTTCAACGGCTGGCAAGGCCGCATTTAAGGAACACACATGCGGGTTTTGAAAGCTCTCGGCGTCGTGCTGTTGTTGATCCTCGCCTCGGTAAACATCGTCTATTGGCAGGATCCGTGGCTGTGGCGCGGCTACGTGAAGTTCATCACCAGCGGCACCGACATCACCTCCGACCAGCGCCAAACGCCCGATGAGGAAATCAAGGGCGATGGCTCGTATGTGCTGCCCGTCGCTGCGCCCGAAAAACGCACGATTTCCGCCGACGCGCTCAAGGCCATGGAGGACTACGCGCGCGAGTTCAACTCCTACGCCTTGATCGTGATCCATAAGGGCAAGATCCAGACCGAGTGGTACGCCGACTTTTGGTCGGCCAAGAAAATCACCCAATCGCAGTCGATGCACAAAACACTGCAGGCGCTGTTCATCGGCATGGCCATCGCCGAGGGAAAAATCGCCTCCATGCACGATCCCGTCGGGACATATCTCAGCGAGTGGAAGGACGATCCGCGCGGGGCCATCACGTTGTATCAGCTCATGACCATGAGCTCGGGCCTGACCGAGCCGGGCTTCAGCGCCAATCCGCTCAGCGATGGCATCAAGTGGCTCAACTCGGGCTTCTCGGGCGAGGTGATCTTGCGCGCCGCGCAACTGGAAGGGTGGGTTCCAGGCTCCAAGTACGACTACAACAACCTAAACTCCGAGATCCTCGGCATAGTGCTGACGCGCGTGTTCAACATGCGCTACGCCGATATTTTGGAGAAGAAACTCTGGCGGCCCATGGGCGGCGAGCGCGCCTTCGTGCACACCGACCGGCCCGGCGGCCGGGCCTACACCTCGTGCTGCCTCGGTGCGCCGGCGATGGATTGGGCCCGGATAGGGATGATGTTGTTGCGCGAGGGCGAGGTGAACGGCACGCGCATTGTTCCTGCCGAATGGATCGCTGAGATGACGACCCCGTCGCCCGCGGCGCATCACTACGGCCTGCAAACTTGGCTGGGCTACGACGACCCGGCCATGCCGACCGGGTCGGGCTCCACCGGGGCCATTGCGCCGGGTCCGTTCCTGGCGCGCGATACGTTCTTCCTGGTCGGGCGAGGACAGCAGCACGTGTTTGTTTCGCCCTCGCAGGAGTTGGTCGTGGTGCGCATCGGCCCGGCGCTGGGGCGCAACCCGATCAAGCCCGGCTTCGATGTGACGTATCTGGTCAACACCGCCATCAAGGGCATGGCCGCACCTTAACGACCATCAGTTGGTAATTCTCCCCCGGAGTTGTTAGTCAGGCGGCGCATCCACGCGCATCGTTCGGCCCTGCAACCCCGGGAGACCGCCATGGCGCGCACCGCGACCGCTCTGAAACCCGCATCGACGCCGAGCCTCGATGAACTGCTGGCCGCCGCGCGCGGGCTTAAGCCGCTGCTTTCGGCTCAGGCCAAGGACGCCGAGGATCAGCGCGATCTGCCCCAAGCCGTCATCGACGCGCTGAAGGCCGCTGGCTTGCACCGCATTTATATGCCGCGCCGCTGGGGCGGCTATGAGATGGATTGGGGCGCACATTATGCCGTCTCGCGCGAAGTGGCCGAGGCCTGCGGTTCGGCGGGCTGGATCGTCTCGCTGGTGTTCTCGCACATCATGTGGGCGGCGCGCTTTCCCGCTGCCGCTCAGGAGGAGTTTTTTGGCGCCTCGACCGATTGCATCCTCGCCACCGGCTCGGCCGGCGGCGGGCTGCTGACGCCCACGGATAAAGGCTTCTCTCTCACTGGTCGCTGGGGGTTCGTCTCGGGCGTGACGCACGCCACCGGCGCGATGGTCGTGGCCAAGACCGATGCGAATAAATTGTTCTCGCACTTCGTGCTGCTAATGCCCGGCGAATACGTCATCGAGCGCACCTGGGACGCCGAAGGCCTGCGCGGCACCGGCAGCCATCACATCCGCGTCACCGAGAAGGTGATCCCCTCCCATCGCGTGCTGCCGATTCACGACATGATGGCCCGCAATCCGCCCGGCTCTAAACTGCACGACAGCTACGTCTATAAACTCTCACCGCCGCTTTATCAGAAAAGCTGGTTCGCCGGGCCGTTGTTGGGAACCGCGCTGGGCGCGCTGAAGGAGTATTGCGCGCAGACCAAAGCACGCACGGGTCAATTGTTCGGCGAGCGCATCGCCGACCAGGCCCCGGTGCAAATCCGTCTGGGTGAGTCGATGGCCGAGTTGGACACGGCGGCGCTGGTGTTCGACGACTACAGCCGTTTCCTGCACGCCAAGGGCGCGGCGCATGAGGAGATCGTGGGCGAGGACATCCTGCGCTCACGGCGCATGTTCACCCACGCCGCACAGCTTTGCGTGTCCGCCGCCGAACGGCTGGCCACGGCCATGGGCGTGTCGGGCCAAAGCGGGCGCAACCCGGTGCAGCGATTGTTCCGCGACTGCCGCACCATCTCCACGCACATCGAACTCAACTGGGATCACTCCATGACGCCGTCGGGCAAGTATCTGCTGGGCTTACAGACCGGCGACCCGGCGGTGGACGCTCAGCACGACACCTCGCACAAGACGGGTGCCACGCGCGCCATGCTGGGTACGCAGGTTTAACCGGCGGTGACTTTCTTCACCATCTCGATCAGCGCCAGCGTGGCCGGTGAGCGGGTGGCGTTGCGCCGATAGGTCACCACCAGCGGCCAGCGCCGCGCCTTCAACTGCGTGCGGATTTCACACAGGCGCTGATCGTGCAGTTCCCGCCCGGCGAGTTGTTCCGGCAGCAGGCACAGGAAGTCGCTCTGCTCCAGCCAGTTCAACGCGAAGACCACCGAGGTTGTGGTCAGCGCCGCGTGCGGGGGCTTGAGCTTCTCGGCGGCGAACAGCGCGCGGAAATCCTGCTCGGCTTTCGGAAAGTTGGCGATGGCCAGCCACGGATAGATCGCCAGGTCCTTGGCCCTGGCGGCCTTGACCGAGGCGAGCGGATGGCCGCTGCGTGCCACTACGACGATGCGGTCCTCACGCAGCTTTTCCAGCGCGATCATATCATCGGCCTGTTCGGGTGGCTGGGTCGACAGCACCACGTCCAGCTCGCCGCGCAGCAACATCCGGCTCAAGCTGTCGAAGTCGCCGCGCTCGACGTGGATGCGCACCTGGGGCCGGGCTGCGTGCAGAGCGGCAAGCGCCTTGGGCAGCACCTGGTTCAATAATGTCGGACTGGCTCCCACGCGCACGATGCCGGTTTTCGCACCCAGCATGGTGGACAGATTATCTTGAAAGCTCTTGATCTCGGCGTCCACGGCGCGCGCATGGGGCATCAGCAGCGCGCCGAAGGGGCTGAGCGATACGGCCTGGCGCGTGCGGTCCAGCAGGCGCACGCCAAGGTTCGTCTCCAGCTGCGCGACGCTCTTGCTGACGGCCTGTTGCGTCAGGTGCACACGTTCCGCCGCGCGGTGAAAGTTGCCTTCCTCGGCCACCGCCAGGAAATGCTGCAGTTGGCGCAGTTCCATGTTCTCCTCCCATGACAACCCCTCAATGTTAGGCCATCGGATGAGTTGTTACAAAGGGCGGGTGACGGCCTTAGACTGCGGCCATGAAGAAGATCGTTCTGGGATCCACGGGGCTGTCGGTCTCGGGCGTAGCGCTCGGCTGCATGAGTTTCGGCAGCGATCAGTGGCGGCCCTGGATTCTCAACGAGCCTGAAAGCCGTCGCCTGCTTGGCCGTGCGTTGGACGCAGGTGTGAACTTTTTCGATACGGCGAACGTGTACTCGGTGGGCGAGAGCGAGCGCATCCTCGGGCGGTTTCTGAAGGGCGTGCCCCGTGACAAAGTGGTGGTGGCCACCAAAGGCTTCTACCCCACGCCGGACAACCCCCATCCGCCGGGCCTCAGCCGCGCAAACATCATCTATTCGGTCGATACGTCGCTGAAGCGCCTGGGCCTCGACACCATCGATATCTTCCAGGTTCACCGCTGGGACGAGGCCACGCCCGTCGCGGAAACCATGGCGGCCTTCGCCGAGGTGGTGAAGGCGGGCAAGGCGCGCTTCATCGGCGCATCGAACATGCGCGCGTGGCATCTGGCGAAATCACAGTTGGCCGCGAACAACATCGGCTTTCGCGGCTACGCCACCATGCAAAATCACTACAATCTGCTCTACCGCGAGGATGAGCGCGATCTAGTGCCCTTCTGCCGCGACCAGGGCATCGGGTTGATGTGCTGGAGCCCGTTGGCGCGCGGGCGTCTGGCGCGGCCTGCCCAAGCCTCAACCGCGCGCGGGGCCAGCGACGACGTGGCCGAAACGCTGTACGGCACCGCCCATGATCCGATTTTGGATGAGGTGGCGGCGCTCGCCCAATCAAAGGGCGTGCCCGCAGCCCAAGTGGCGCTGGCCTGGATCATGGGTCAGGGTATCGCGCCGGTGGTGGGTGCCACGAAAGACAAGCACATCGACGACGCCGTGGCCGCGGCCGCCCTCACGCTCAGCGCCGCCGAGATCGCGCGGCTGGAGCGGGCCTACACGCCGCGCGGCTTGTCGGAACTGCCCTGGACGGCCAAAAATCAGGCCGATCCTCATGAGCTTGCCAAGAAGCTGAGCGCCTGAGCCCCGACCGCGCCCCGGTCAGTCGGTCCGGTTCCACGTTGATCGGCGCGCGGAACCGGCATTGAGTGCTGCAAACATATTCAAGGAGTTTCCGATGCCCGATGACGCAGCCGCCAAGTCCAAGATTTCCACCATGCAGCCCTTCGCCCCGGGCGACCTGCTGCTGGGCGCGACGGACCTGAATGTGCCCACCGACGATCACGCGGGCGACGGGCGCATCTTCCAGTTCGACAAGAACATGCAGCTCAAGGGCGTGCTGTACACCACGGGCACGACGCATCTGGTGAAGGGGCTGACCTTCGGGCCCGATGGCTTGCTGTGGGCGTTTGATTCCGCCGAGCACGCCATCATCTGGGTCGATCCCAAGACCGGCAAGCAGGTCAGCCCGGGTTATGCGTTTCCGTCGCGGCCGTGGTCCTCGGCGTTTTGGGACAGGGCTGGTAATACGTACCTCTATGAACACATCACCGGTACCATCGACAAAGTGCCCGAGAAATACCGCGCCATGACCAAGTTCGTGCCGGGCACCGATCATGTCGGCTACGGCCACGTGCTGAAGTTCGACAAAAGCCGCAAACTGGTTAAGGAGTTTCACACCGAAACCTCCACCAGCTTCGCAGGCCACCTGGGCGTGACCAGCTGCTTGCTTAGTCCTGACGAAACGCGGTTGATCTACACCACCGAGACATCCAAGCGCCTCATGGCCTACGACGTGGTGAACGACAAGCAATTGCCCGACCTGATGCAGTTGCCCCAAGAGGCCCGCGAATTCATGTTCTGTTTGGGCTTATGCGCCGACGGCACGATTTTGGCCACGCGCGGCGCGAAGTGGGAGCACATCGACGCAGCGGGCAAGGTTCTGCGCAGCTATCCGCTGGAAGGCCCGGGCTGGGCGATCATCAAAGAGTCGCTGGATACGAAGTCGGTGTTCGTGAACAGCTTTTTCACCGGCCAGTGTATCAAGTTCGACAAAGCCAGCGGCAACGTCGTGGGCACCTGCACGGTTCCCGCGCAGCGCGCGCTGGCGGGCTTCGCGGAATATCCTGGTTAAGCACTACTGCGCAGGCTGGGGTGCGGCCTGAGCAGCACCCTTGGCCTCGCGCATGCGCACCCAGATCGCGAACAGCAGCACCGTGAAGTTGATGATGCCCATCATCATGAACGGTGCGTTGTAGTACCAGTGGTCGAACAGATAGCCGCCCAGGCCGACGCAGAAAGCAATTCCAATCGCGCCGAACAGGTTGAACACGCCCAATACTGAACCCCGAATCCGCGCGGGCGCTTCCTGGCCGATCAGCGCGCCGCCGGCGACCACGTTGGCCGTCTCGCCGCAACCCAGCAGGATGCACACCGGGATGATCCACAGGCTGATAAACGGATCGCCGATCAGGCCCATGGCGCCATAGCCCAGCGTCGAAAGCGTGAAGGCGATGATCATGGCGGTGGTGCGGTTGACGCGGTCGCAGATCCAGCCCTGCACGGCGGCGAACAGGAACGCCGAGAACTGGATGGCCACGCCGAACAAGATGCCCGCCTTGCTCATGATGACCGCGGTGTCCAGCCCGTCCTCGCGGCCCACGGCCACGAACCACGCCGAGAAATAGGTGCCGACGATCACGACGTCGCCGCGCGTCGCCACGGCGGAATAATACGACAGCGCGATCTTAGGGTTCTGCACCGCGCAGGACAGGCCTTCTTTCAGTAACTTCAACAAGGGTTCGCGCTGGCGCGGCGCGCCGGTGATGCGCGCCAGTCCGGCCAGGACGACGAAGCCGATCAGAATCGAACACGCGCCCACGGCCCAGAAGGCGTAGATGCCTGCCTGCTTGTTGTCGAAGCCCGCGGCCTGGAAGTACTGCGGCAGCTTAGCCAGCACCGTGGCCATGATGATGACGCCTGCGCCGTTGAACACGCTGGTCAGGCCCACCCATTTGCCGCGGCTGAAGTCCTGCGAATAGTCCTGGATGCAGGCGCTCATCATCACCGGAATCATCGCCGTGCCCACGGCGAACAGGATGCGGTAAATGAAAAGCTGCGTCACGTCGGTGGCGAGCGGATAGAGGAAATATCCGAGGCCGAGGACGATGAAGCCGATGGCGAAAATCCACCGGCGGCCGACTTTGTCAGACAGCGCGCCGATGAAGCCCATCAGCAGGATGACCACGACTTCCTGCATCGAGGCGAGCGAGCCGGTCAGCTTGCCCTGCTGCTCGCGCGGAATATCGAGGATCTCGGTCAGCACGTAGGGCTGCACGAAGTTCATGAAGGTCATCATCGCCAAGGCCGCGCCCACCGCGAACAGGCAGGTAAAGACGTTGAGCTTGGTGATTCCCGGCGTGAACCAGTAAGGGCCCATCTTCAGGCCGGCCGGGTCAGGTGGGGCCGCAGGCCGTCCGCTCGCAATCGCACCCATCGCCATGCCGAAACCCCCTCAAAAATGAGCTGACAGCAGTTTCTAAAGGCTCCGCCGAGCACCCCCAAGTCATTCCGCCGTGATTTCCCGGCTGATTTTGGTGCGTCCGACTGATGGTGCGTGGTGCTTAAAACACCGAGCCCGGCGCGGCGCTGCCGGGAATGAAAATGGTGCGCTTGGGGTTGTGCAACACGCGGCGCAGGATCGGCATGAAGGCTTCAAGGGGCATGGTGTCCAGGCCCGGGTCGAAGGCCTTTTCATCGAAGGCTTCGCAAAATTCCATGGTTTGCTCGAAGTGCGGATGGCCGCGGAACTGCTCGCGCATGTCGCGGTCCAGTCCCAGGTGCTGGAAGTAATAATAACCCTGAAAGCAGTGGTGGTGCGCCACCATCCAGTGATTGGCCTCGGACAGGAACGGGGCCATCAGCGTGGCGGCGAACTCGCCGTGGTTATAGGGCCCCAGGATGTCGCCGATGTCGTGCACCAGGGCCAGGGCCACATACTCCTCGTCCTTGCCGGCGCGATGGGCCAGCGTGGCGGTTTGCAGACAATGCGTGAAGCGGCTGACCGCGCCGAAGCGGCCCTTCAGCGGCTCCTCGTCATCGAGCGCTTTGAGGTGCTTCACGACGCGCTCGGGCAGCTCTTTGAGGATCGCCGCGTCGCGGAAGGCGGGGATCAGTGCAGGCGTCAGTTCACCATCGGTCATGGGGCAAGACTGCGGCGCAAAGCGTGCGGGGTCAATAAAGTGAACCCATCTGTCCGCCACGCGCTTGGAGGGCCTCGGCCGGGCCGCTATAACCCCGCCATTCAGGATCGGGAGCGCCGCATGGGCCGTTTGCAGGGAAAAGTTGCCGTTATTACGGGTGCTGGCCGCAAGAAGGGCCTGGGCGAGGCGATTGCCAAGAGATTCGCCGAGGAAGGTGCCACCGTGGTGCTCACGGATATTGGTGCGGCGTCGGGCCCCCATCTGACGGCCGAGAACATCGGCACCTCGGCGGAGATGGAGGAGGTGGCGGCGGGCTTGCGCACCATCGCCAAAGCCCAAGTGGCGACCATGACCTGCGACGTGCGCAGCGAAGACGACGTGAAGCGCGTCGTGGCCGAGACGGTGAAGCAGTTCGGCGGCCTCGACATCGTCGTGAACAACGCCGGTGTGGGCTACATCATGAAGCCGCTGACCGAGTTTTCGATTGAAGAGTGGGATCTGGTGCTCAACGTCAACCTGCGCGGGCCGTTTTTATTCACCAAGCACGCAGGTGCCCGGATGATCGAGCAGGCCAAGGCCGGACGGCGCGGCGGGCGCATCATCAACATCGCCAGCCAGGCGGCGAAAAGTGCGGCCCCGCAACTGGTGGCCTACACCTCGTCCAAGCACGGCATGGTGGGCCTGACGCGCGTGTCCGCTGTCGAGTTAGCCCCGCACGGCATCACGGTCAACGCCGTGTGCCCCAACCACGTCACGACCGGCTTGGGCGCGAAGCAGAATGCATTCCGGGGAAAAGTCATCGGGGCTGCGACCCACGACGAGGTGATCGCCTTCCGCACGGCCAAAATTCCGCTGGGCCGCGTCGGCCTGGCGCAAGACACCGCCAATGCCTGCGTGTTCCTGGCCTCCGACGAAGCGGCCTACATTACCGGCGAGGCGATGAACGTGTCGGGCGGTGAGGAGATGCACTAGAGGGGGCGTGACCAATATCCTCCATTAAATGTCGCGTTTTTAATGGCTGATATGCCGCAGCGGTATATCGCGCCCTAACCCTTCTCCGTCTCTTTCGGATAGGGCCCCAAGGTTCCCGACAGCACGGCGGCGATGATGAAAATGACGATGCCGCCCATCAGCGCGGGGTCGTAGGTCTGATACATGTCGTAAATCTTGCCTGCGATGGGCGGAGTGATGGCCGAGCCCACCACGAAAATGGTGTAGAGCAGGCCGTAGATCGCGCCGTAATTCTTGCGCCCGAAATAGCGCGCCACGAAATACGCGGCGATGTCGAACTCCGCGCCCGCCGCGAAGCCGAAGATGATGATGGCGATGGCGCATACGACGACATTGCTGCCCGCCACCAGGATCATGATGCATCCCAACGCCGGGGCGGCAAACATGATCATCGCCACGGTGGGCCCGAACATGCGGTCGAGCAGATAGCCGGTGAAGATGCGCCCCACCACCACCGACAGGCCGAACAGCCCGGCTACCTGCGCTGCCGTGGAGCGGTCGAGCCCGTGTTCCTGCAGCAACGGCAGTGCGTGGACCAACATCGCACCCACGCCCATGGCGGCGATGAAGAAACCCGCCGACATTTGCCAGAATAGACGTGTCCTGGTCGCCTCCTTGAAGCTCAAGCCCCAGCCGTCGCTGTTTCCGGCTGCGCCCGACGTGGTTTCGGCCTTGGGCGGATCGCGGAAGAAGGCGATGGCGAGCGGCAGGCCGATGAACAGCGGCACGCAGGCCAGGCCCACGTAGGCCATGCGCCAGCCGAACTCGCCGATCAAGGTGGTGGCCAGCGAGGGCGCGACCATGCCCATGAGGCCGGTGCCCATCAGCGCGAAGCCCAGCGCCAACCCGCGCGCGGAGAAGAACCAGCCGGTGATGGCGCGCGTCCAGGTGATCGGCATGGTACCGCAGCCCAAGAAGGCTAGCAGGAAAAAGCCCGCGTAGAACGTCCAGATGGCGTCGGTGGCCAGCGATAACCCCGCCACGGCCAGCACGAACATGATCTGGCAATAAATAGCCACAGGCCGCGCGCCGAATTTATCGGCCAATGCGCCCGCCACGGGGCCCATCAGCAAGGAGGCTGCCGTCATGAACAAGGGTGCGGCGCTGATCTGCGCGCGGGTCCAGCCCATGTCGGCGCTGAGCGGTTCGATGAACGCGCCCAGGGTGTAGAACGTCAGCGCCGAGACGCCCGTACCTGCGCCTACTGCTGCGGCCAGCACCACGGTCCAGCCGCGTTTGAATTCGTCGGTCTTGCTCAGCATCACGCGGCTTCCAGTTCAGGCAGGGGTTTGGGTTTGACGACGAGGGACTTGAAGAACCTCAACGCGGCTTTGGGCGTGGTCAGCCAGGCGATGTGCGCGCCGTGCTTCGTGTTAGCCAGCACACTGTCGGCCAGCCACGCCGTCACGGTATCGGCGTCGTTGGCGATGATGCGGTAGATCTTCTTCATCTTCTCCCAACGCTCGGGCGTCACTTCGTGCTTGGCCCTCAGCAGCATGTCGGTGGTGACTAGGCCGGGGCTGAGGAAGCCCACCAGAACTTGTCCGTGCTTGGTCTCTTTGATCAGCGCCTTGGTGAAATAGGTCAGGCCGAACTTGCTGGCCCCGTAGATGCTCATGCCCGGGCGCTGCGCGCCGTCTGAGCCGAAGCCCTCGAAGTTATAGATCGCGCCTTTGACACCGCCCACGGTCTCTTGCGCGTTCATGCCGTTCAGCACAATCTGGCAGCAGTTCATGGTGCCGATCAGGTTGGTGCGCGGTACGGCCAAAATGTCGGCGGGGTCCAGCTCGCCGACGGCGCGCATGGTGTTGATGGCGCCGGCGTTGTTGATCCAGATGTCGATGCGCGTGAACTCTTTTTGGGCCCCGGCCCACAGCGCCTCGACCTGTTTCAGGTCGGTGATGTCGCACGCAATGCCCACGGCCTTTGCCCCGTTCACCGCCATGGCTTGCAGTTTGGCGGCCGCCGCTTCGGCGTTGGCGTGGCTGCGCCCACTTACAACAACATTATGCCCGCGCGTGATGAACTGCTTGGCCAGCCCGAAGCCGATGCCCTTGGTCGAGCCGGTGACGACGGCGGTTTTGGCGGTCATGGATTTAAGCGGCGTCCAGCTTCAGCTCGGGGAACCGCTCGCCGGGTTTGACGAAGCGCGACTTGAGGAAGCGCCACAGGCTTTTGCCGCGCGTCAGCCAGGCGATGCGCGCGCCGTGCGCGGTGTTGGCCAGCACCTTCTCCACCAGCCACGGCGTGACGGTTTCCACGCGGTCGGCCAGGATGTTGTAGATGAAGATGGTGAATGCCCACTGTTTCGGGGGAACCTTTGTTTTGTCGCGCACCGAGAGGTCCGTAATCACGATGCCGGGGCTGAGATAACCCACGCGCACCGGCGTGTTCTTGGTCTCGGCGATCATCGCCTTGGTGAAGTAGGTCACGCCGAACTTCGTGGCACCGTACAGGCTCATGCCTTTCTGCTTGCCGCCGTTGGAGCCGAAGCCCTCGAAGTTGTAAATAAAGCCGCTGCCTTGCGCCTGCATGCCCCGCAGCGCCACATGGCTGCCGTTCATGGTGCCGATCAAGTTGGTGCGCGGCACGGCTTCCACTTCGTCTTGCAGCAGTCCGCCGATGGGAAAGCGCGAGTTGGACATGCCGGCGTTGTTGATCCAGATATCGACCTTGCCAAAAGCAGCAACGGCCTTGTCCCACAGGTTTTGCACCTGGACGTAGTCCGTCACTTCGCAGGCCACGGCCAGGGCTTTGGCGTCGTTGACGGCTTCGGGGATAAGTTCATTCGTCACGGCCTCCGCGTCGGACTGCTTGCGGCCTGAAATCACCACACTGTGCCCGCGTTTCAAGAACTCACGCGCCAATCCCTTGCCGATGCCCTTGGTCGATCCCGTCACGACCACGACTTTGCCGCCCATGCGCGCCCCCTGTTCGGTCAGCGAGTATGACCGTCTTACCCAACGCATTTCAATTGGGGTATTGTGTCGTTAGTGGAGCGGATTTGACATTCGCGCCCCTGTCCGTCGCGAGACCATGAAGCGAATGTCAAATCCAAAGCTCCACTAAAACCTATATTTTCTAGTGGTTCTTATGATTCTAACATTCGCAAGCAAGCGGCCCAAACTGGGATGCGAATGTTAGAATCGAACCACTAGGTCTGGCCGCGTGTCGGTTCGGGGAAGCATGAGCAACGTTGTCATCACCGGCTCTACCAAAGGCATCGGCTTCGGCTATGCGCGCGAATTTCTCAAGCGCGGGCATAGCGTGTGCCTGACCGGGCGCAACGCCACCGAAGTCGCCGCGGCGGTCGAAACATTGAAAGCCGAAGCGCCCGCCGGTACGCGCGTCATCGGCGTACCGTGCGACGTCGCCGTTATCGCCCAGGTGGAGATGGTCTGGTCCCGCGCCGCCGCCGAGTTGGGCAAGGTGGAGATCTGGGTCAACAACGCGGGCTTCGCGCGCACCGGCGTTTCCTTGCTGCAGCTCACGCCCGCCGAAATCAAGACCATGGTGGACTCCAACGTCATCGGCACCATCAACGGCACTCAGGTGGCGGTGCGTGGCTTCACGGCGCAAGGTGGCGGGCATCTGTTCAACACCTTGGGCGGGGGCAGCGACGGGCGGGTCTATCCCGGCATGATCGGCTACAGCACCACCAAGCGCGCCATCCGCTATTTCACCGAGGCGCTGGTGAAGGAACTGGGCAAGGGCCCGGTGCGGGCCGGGCTGATCAGCCCCGGCGTGAACATCAGCGAGGGCATGCTGCGCGAAATGAAGGCGCTGCCCGAAGCCCAGCGCAAAAAATCCATGTGGGCCATCAACGTGCTGGGCGACTACGTGGAAACCACCACGCCCTGGCTGGTGGACGAAATGCTCAAGGCCGTGGCCGCGGGCGCGCAGGGCAAGAAAATAAGCTGGATGAGCGGGGCCAAGATCATGGGCCGGTTCCTGGCCGCACCCTTCAAGAAGCGCGACCTCTTCGCGCGCTACGACCTGAGCGCCGCCTGAATATTTCGCGGCCTGTGTCGATTCCGGACCGCGCCGCCCGTCTCTGACTTGAACCGCAGCCCGGTTCATTGGCTCAATGGCGTCAAACACAGGAGACGAACATGGCGAAATTCATGGTGCTGCCGCGCGACCCGGCCCAAGGCCTGGGCCTCAGCCCGGCGGACATGCAAAAGATCCTCGAGAAGTACATGGCCTGGACGGCCAAGCTGGCCCAGGCGGGAAAGCTCGATCACGGCAATAAGCTCAAGGACGGCGAAGGCCGCGTGCTGGGCAAGGTCGGCGGCGAGAAGAGCGCTAAACCCGGCGTGACCGATGGGCCTTTTGCGGAGGCCAAGGAAGTGCTGGGCGGCTACTGGGTGATCCTGGCCAAGGACTATGATGAAGCCATGAACCTGGTCATGGACTGCCCGCATCTGCAATTCGGCACGCTTGAACTGCGCGCCGTCGAGGAGATGTAACGTTCCGATGAACCATCCGCCGAAAGACGTCGAGCGCCTGGTCGCTGATCTCTTTCGGCGGGCATCGGGCCGGCTGACCGCAGTGCTGACGCGGCGATTTGGTCCGCAGCATCTGTCGCTGGCCGAGGACGCCGTGCAGGACGCACTGATGCGCGCGCTGCACACCTGGCCTTTCAGCGGCGTGCCCGATGAGCCGGAAGGTTGGCTATTTCGCGTCGCCGTCAATCGTGGTCTTGACGTGCTGCGCCATGAAACGTTGGCGCGTGACAAACTCAACCTCATCGCCCGCGACGACGACCTCGCCCGACGCGTGCCTGAGCCGAGCATCGACGATGAGCTGGCGATGATGTTCATGTGTTGCCATCCGGCGCTGCCGCATGCCGCGCGCATCGCGTTGACCTTGAAGACCGTCGGCGGTCTCAGCGTCGATGAAATCGCCGCGGCGTTTTTGTCCGCGCCGCCGACGATTGCGCAACGGCTGGTGCGCGCCAAGGCGCAGATCCGCGACGAGAAGCTGCCGTTCGAGGTGCCGGGGCCCGACGAACTCCCCGAAAGGCTGTCGAGCGTGCTCGACGTGATCTATCTGCTGTTCAACGAAGGTTACAGCGCCCACGGCGGGGAGAACCTGACCCGCGCCGAGTTGTGCAACGAGGCCATTCGCCTGGCGCGACTGCTGCTGGCCAATCCGCGCACCGCGTTGCCGCACGTTCATGCCCTGCTGGCCTTGATGCTGTTCCACGCGGCGCGGTTGCCCGCGCGCACCGATGCGGCGGGCGACATGTTGCTGCTGAGCGAGCAGGACCGCGGCCGCTGGGATCACGCCATGACGGCCGAGGCGTTCCATCACTTCGAGGCCTCGTTTGCCGACGCCAAGACCGCCGTTCATGTGGAAGCCGCCATCGCTTCGGTGCATGCGGCAGCCGGGCCGGGCGTGACGGACTGGCCCCGCATCTGTTTCATGTACGACGAATTGATGGCGCTGAAGCCCACGCCGATCATCGCGCTCAACCGCGCCGTCGCCATCGGCATGGCGCGCGGCCCCGACGCGGGCTTGCGCGAACTGGAGGCGATCAGCGGCGAGCCGCAGTTGGCGAACTATCATCTTCTGCCTGCCGCTCAAGGCGCGTTCTGGCTGCGGGCGGGTGAGGGGCGTAAGGCCGCCGCCTGTTACCGCCAGGCGTTGGCGATGAATTGCACGCCGCCTGAGCGACGATTTCTGGAGCGTCAGTTGGCGTGCTGCGCATTTGTGCCAGCTGATCCAATATCCGCTTGATGGTTGGCGCGATCCCGGCCCAAATGACGGCGCGGCCAGCATCGCTTATAGACTGGCGGCAGAACATCGGGAATTGGGGCGCATCATGCAACCGGACACAACCTGCGCTCAGTTGCGCCCGTTTCCATTGTGGCTGGCGCCTGGCGTCAGTACCGCCAACGCCTGGACGTTCATGTTCGCCAACTTCGCCGTCATCGGCACGTTGGCGTTCCTCAACGTCGCGCAAAGCTACATCCTCACCGAACACCTGAACCTGCCCAACACGGGCCAGGGCACCATCTCGGGCGATCTGGCGTTCTGGAACGAGGTCATCATCATCGCCCTGGCCAGTCCCTTCGGCATTTTGGCTGATCGTATCGGGCGGCGGCCCATCATCGTTTTCTCGATGATCGCCATCGCGGCGGGCTTTGCCATCTACGGTTACGCCACCTCGGTGCTCGATCTCACCATCGGGCGAATCATCTATGCCGTGGGTGCGGCCGCCGGCTCGGGCATGATCGCCACCATCGGCGCTGATTACCCGCAGGAGGTCTCGCGCGGAAAAATGATCGCCGTCAGCTCGGTGATGAACGCCTTCGGCATCGTCTTGTTGTCGGGCCTGCTGGGCAACGTGCCCAACATGCTGCGCGAAGGCGGCATGGACCCGGTCGAGGCCGGGCGCACCATGATGCTGATCACCTCGGGTTTTTGCGTCTTCGCCGCCGTGATGTTCCAGATCGGGTTGAAGGCGGGCGTACCCGCTTCCGGCAGCCACGAGAAACCTTCCCTGAACCAACTGGCGCGCGTGGGCTTCTCGGCCATGCGCAATCCGCGCATCGCGCTGTCCTACGCCGCGGCCTTCACCTCGCGCGGCGATCTGGTGGTCGTGGGCGTGTTCATCTCGCTGTGGTCGGTTCAGGCGGGCACGGCGGCGGGCCTGGACACTTCTGAGGCGTTGAAGCAGGGCACTCTGGTCTTCGTTGTCTCGCAGTCCACGGCTTTATGTTGGGCCCCGGTCATGGGCTGGATCATGGACAAGGTGAACCGCGTCACGGCGGTGGCCATTGCGATGGTGCTGGCCAGTGCGGGCTATCTCGGCACGGCGCTGCTGACCTCGCCGCTGGAAGGCCCGGCCATGGGCGTCTTCATGGTGCTGGGCATCGGCCAGATCAGCGCGCTGATGACCTCGCAGGGCGTCATCGGCCAGGAGACCCGCGACCAGGACCGCGGCGCGGTGGTGGGCATGTTCAGTCTGTGCGGCGCGGTGGGCGTGCTGTTCGCCACGGCCGTCGGCGGGCGGTTGTTCGACTCTTGGGCGCCCTTTGCGCCGTTCGTTATCATGGGTGTGGCCAATCTCGGCCTGCTGATCGCTGCGGTGCTGATCCGACTCAAGGCGCCGGGACTGAACCTCAAAGCAAATGCCGCCTAAGACGATCGTCATCACCGGCTCGACCAAGGGCATCGGCTTCGGGCTGGCGCGGGAATTCCTGAAACGCGGCCACAACGTCGTGGTCAGCGGGCGGCGTCAGGACACGGTGGACTCAGCCGTAGCCAACCTCAACGCCGACAAACCCACGGGCCGCACTATTGGAATAGCTTGCGACGTCGCCGACATCGCGCAAGTGGAAAATCTGTGGCGACAGGCCGCCAAGGTGTTCGGCCGTATCGACATCTGGATCAACAACGCCGGTCTCGTGAACAAATACCGCAACGTCGGGCAGCTCGAACCCGGCGACATCGTAGGCGTGATCGAAACCAATCTCTCCGGGGCCATGAACGGCACCGCGGTTGCCGCCAAGCACATGCAATCCCAAGACGTGCAAGGCGGCTGGCGCGGAGCGATCTACAACTTCGAGGGCTTCGGCTCCACCGGCATGACCCAGCCGGGCATTTCGGTTTACGGCACCACCAAACGCGCGCTCACTTATTTCACAGGTGCCGCGGCCAAGGAGTTGAAGGACAAGGGCGTGTTGGTGGGCTTCATCCAGCCTGGCATCGTGGTGACGGAACTGGGGCTGGGCGAAGCCTGGGGCAAGCCCGCCGCCGAGGTGCGCGCGGCCAAGCGCATCGTCATGATGTTCGGCGACCCGGTGGAACCGGTGGCGGCGTTCATCGTCGAAAAGGTGCTGGCCAGCAATAAGACCGGCGCGCGCATCAACTGGCTGCCGTGGTCGAAAGTGCTGTGGCGGGCGCTGACGGCCCGGGTGCTCAAGCGCGATCCCATTTCCGACGCAGGGCTTAAATAAGCCGCCCAACCTGTGAACGCTGCCTGAAACAAACCCGGCCGTGCGCTGGCATCGGATGATCATAGGGTTATGATCTTTGTGAAGAACCGCATGGGACGCCATGGCCAAGCCGCGCCGTAAAACCACAGCATCGACCCGCGCCGCGAAAGGCGAGCAACAGCGCCGCCGCGTGCTGGGCGATGCGTATGTCGATGCGTCACTCGCGGGCATGGACGACTTCAACAAAGAGCTGCTGGGGTTCATCCATGAGTGGGTGTGGCACGACATCTGGACGCGCCCGCAGTTGCCGCTGAAAACCCGCAGCCTGATCAATCTGGCCCTGCTCACCTCCATGAACCGTCCGCGCGAGTTGCTCATCCACCTGCGCGGTGCGCTCAACAACGGCTGCACCGTGACCGAAATCAAAGAAGTGCTGCTGCATACCGCGTTGTATGCGGGCGTGCCGGCCACCATCGACGGCATGCACATTGTACGAGACGCGCTGATCGCTTCGGGCCATTTGCCCGGACCGAAGACCACAAAACGCAAAGCGAAGCGTTAGGAGAAACGAATGACCTCCGTTCAGTCCGTGTCTGCCGCAACGTCCGCCAACATGACGCCGACGCGCAAGTCTGCGCCGATGTTGAGCGTCGAGCAGCTGATGGCCAATGCCGAGGCCCTGGTGCCGGAGCTGGCCAAGCGCGCGGCCAAGACCGAAGATCTGCGCCAACTGCCCAAGGAGAACATGGAAGCGCTGTATGACGCCGGTCTGCTGCGCATCATTACGCCCAAGCGCTACGGCGGCCTGGAGCTGGACTGGCCTGCTTTGCCAGAGGCGGCGCGCATCGTCGCGCGCGGTTGCCCATCCACTGCATGGATCGTCGCGGTGGTGGGCGGGCATTCCGGCATCGTCGGGCGCTTTCCGAAGGCACTGCAAGATGAAGTCTTCGCCGCCGGGCCGAATCAATTGTTCGTCACGGCTTCCGCGCAGACCACCGGCAAGTTGGTGCAGGCGCCGGGCGGCGTGCGCGCCAACGGCGTGTGGCGGTTCGCGTCGGGTTGCGACCACGCCGACTGGATCATGGTCAACGGCGAAATTCTCAACGACGCCGGCGAGAAAACCGGCCGCTCGGCGCGCATCATCGTGCCCGCAGAGCAGGTGCAGATCGTCGACACGTGGCACGTGGCGGGCATGAAGGGTACCGGCTCGAAGGATTTGAGCTTCGACAATCTCTTCGTGCCGGAAAAATGGATCGTCGATCAGCCCAGCAATTTCCAGCCCGGCCCGCCGGGCGCGCCCGTGAACCCCGACAGCTATCTCTACGACGTGGGCTTTGCCGCCTACTTCTCAAGCTGGTTGCTCGGCCCGGTGCTGGGCGCGGCCGAAGGCGCGTACGAGGTTTACCGCTCCTCCACCAAGTCCCGCGTGGGCGCGATGGTGGCCAATAGTCCGGCGCAACTGCACACGGTGCAGGAACGCCTGGCGGAGTCCTATTGCGAGTTGGAAGCCGCGCGCGCGCTCTACGACAAGCACAACAAATTCCTTCACGAGCGCGGGCTGGCGCGACGCAACATCAACGTCGAGGAGTTCATCGATTCGGGCCGCGAGCGCACCTACATCGGCCGGCTGTGCTTCAACCTCGTGCAGCGGCTGGTGCTGCAGATGGGCGCGGTCGGCATTTTCGATACCAACCCGGTGCAGCGCTTCTACCGCGACCTCAACGTCATGCAGAACCAGCTCGCCCTGAACTGGGACGTGCACATGCTCAACTTCGGCCGCCGCCAGTTGGGCCTGCCCACGGGCATGGAACGCATGGACAATCCGCCGCCCGAACGGCCCACCTGGGGCTCGCAAAACGGCAAGGCCAAGCCCGTTAAATAACAAGCGCGCTTGCGGCGCTTCGCGCCCGCAACCTAATATCGCGCCCGCATCAATCACGGGGCGTCGCGCCATGCCGAAACTCATCCTCGCTTTGTCGCTGCTCGCGGCGCTGATCTCGCCGCTGCGCGCTGAAGACAAAGTCCTGAATCTCTACATCTGGTCGGACTATTTGGCCCCCGACACGCTGGAGAAATTCACCCGCGAGACCGGCATCAAGGTGAACGTCGATAATTTTGACTCAAGCGAAATGCTGGAGGCCAAACTGCTGGCGGGCGGTTCGGGCTACGACGTGATCGTGCCAAATGGCCCCGTGTTGGGCCGCTTCATCAAGGCGGGCATCGTGCGTCCCCTCGACAAATCGCGGCTGAGCAACATCGCCACCCAAGACCCGGCGTTGGCCGCCAAAGCCGCCGTGCAGGACCCCGGTAACGTGCACGGCATGGTGTACATGTGGGGCACGACGGGGCTTGGCTATAACGTCAAGAAGGTGGAGCAGATTCTGGGCAAGGATGCGCCGACGGACAGCTGGTCGCTGATCCTTGATCCGAAGAACGCCGCCAAGTTGGCTGAATGCGGCATCTACGCGTTTGATTCGCCCGCCGACATCTTCGAGCTCACGCTCAACTACATGGGCAAAAACCCGAACTCCACGACGCCTGCGGATTACGAAGCCGCCGCATCGTTGTGGAAGGCCGTGCGCCCGCACATCACCCAGTTCGACAACTCCGAGTACATCACGGCACTTGCCAACGGTGATATCTGCGTGGCCATGGGCTATTCGGGCGACGTCTTCCAGGCCGCCGACCGCGCCGAGGAGGCCGGCAACGGCGTCGAGATCGCCTATGCCATCCCCAAGGAAGGCGCGATCATGTGGTTCGACTTCCTGGCGATCCCCAAAGACGCGCCGCACCCGGAGAACGCACACAAGTTTCTCAATTTCATCCTGCGGCCCGAGATCGTCGCGTCGATTTCCAACGAGGTCAATTACGCCAACCCGAACCTCAAGGCAGCACCTTTCATGAACAAGGAACTGCTGGAAGACCCGGCGGTGTATCCGCCGCCGACGGTCGCGGCCAAACTGCTGACCGAAACCCTGCCCACACCCGAGATCGAACGGCTGCGCACGCGGCTGTGGACGCGCGTCAAGACCGGCTCTTGATATCTTAATGTCCGCGCAGTCGCCCGCGACCATTGGCGTCATCGACGTCGCCGGTCTCGTCAAGTCCTTCGGCGGCGTGACGGCGGTGGACGGCGTGTCGTTGTCCGTCCGGCCCAACGAATTTTTGGCGCTGCTCGGCGCGTCGGGCTGCGGCAAGACGACGCTGCTGCGCCTGATCGCGGGCCTTGAAGCGCCCGAGGCCGGGCGCATCCTCATCGGCGGCGAGGACATGACGTTCACGCCGCCTTACCGGCGGCCGGTCAATCTGATGTTCCAGTCCTATGCGCTGTTTCCGCACATGAACGTGGCCGACAACGTGGCCTTCGGCTTGAAGCAGGACGGCCTTGCCGGCGATGAACTAACCTCGCGCGTCAATGAAGCCCTGGCGATGGTCGAGATGTCCGATCTCGCCCGCCGCCGCCCCGATCAGCTCTCCGGCGGGCAGAAGCAGCGCGTGGCCCTGGCGCGTTGCATCGCCAAGCGGCCCAAGGCGCTGCTGCTCGACGAGCCCATGGCCGCGCTCGACCGCGCGTTGCGCGAACGCACGCGGCTGGAACTCAAGGCGCTGCGCGAACGCCTGGGCATCGCGTTCGTGGTCGTCACCCACGACCAGGAGGACGCCATGACCATGGCCGACCGGGTCGCGGTGATGGACAAGGGCAAGGTGGTGCAGGCCGCAAGTCCGCGCGCGCTGTACGATGCGCCCGAGACCAGGCTGGTGGCTTCGTTCTTCGGGGAATCCAACATCTGGGACGGCGTGGTCTCGGCCGATGGCCAGCGTATCGCGTGCGCGGCTCTGGGTTTGTCGCTGCGCTCCGCGTCATTGCTGCCTCCGCCCGGAACCGCGTTGGCCGTCTCGATCCGTCCCGAACGCATGGCCCTCGGCGCAGGCGGAGACAACATCATCGACGAGGCAATCGTCGAAGACGTGGTTTATCTCGGCACGGTGACGACGTATTTTCTCCGCACGCCGACGGGGGCGCGGTTGCGCGTCACCAGCCAGAACGGAATTCACGCGCCGTTGCAGCGCGGCGCGCGTACGCGCGTCTCGTGGCCCGCCGCGGCCGTCGTGGTGCTGGAGTCATGAGCCCGACGGAATCGCGGGCACTTCGCCGCACGCTGCTGGGCTTGCCGCTGCTGTGGCTGGCGGTCTTCGCCTTGCTGCCGTTGGTGCTCGCCGTGAAAATCAGCCTCTCGCAGATGCAGCTCGGCGTACCGCCTTATCTGCCCTTGTGGAACGCCGACGGCGCTTGGCAGGGCACCACGGCCAACTACACGCTGATCGCCTCTGATTCGCTCTACCTCGACGCCTACCTCAACTCGGTGCGCATCGCAGCGGTCTCGACATTGCTCGCCCTGCTCATCGGCTATCCCATGGTTTATGCCATCGTGCGCGCGCCGTCGGCGTGGCGTACGCCGCTGCTGATCCTGGTGCTGCTGCCGTTCTGGACGTCGTTCCTGATCCGCGTCTATGCCTGGGTCGGGCTGCTGCGGCCCAGCGGCCTCGTCAACGCCGCGCTGATCTCGCTAGGCGTCGTCGATGCGCCGTTGCGCCTGCTCAACACCGAGTTCGCGGTCTATCTCGGTATGGTGTTCTGTTATCTGCCGTTCATGCTGCTGCCGCTGTATGCGCGGCTGGAGAAATTGGATGGTACGCTGATCGAAGCCGCGCTTGATCTTGGTGCGACACATTTCCGAACCTTTTGGCGCATCACGGTGCCGCTGTCGTTGCCCGGCGTGTACGCCGGGTGCCTGCTGGTGTTCGTGCCCGCCGTGGGCGAGTTCATCATCCCGGAACTGCTGGGCGGCGCAGACGTGTTGATGATCGGCAAGGTGTTGTGGAGCGAGTTTTTCTCCAACCGCGACTGGCCGGTCAGTGCGGCTGTGGCCTGCGTGCTGCTGGCCGTGTTGGCGGTGCCTATCGCGGTGCTGCAAACCCTCTCCGCGCGCAAAGCCGAGAGCGCGCCATGAGCGCCCATCGCCCCTGGTTCGCCTTCGCCATATTGGGCCTGGGTTTGATCTTTCTTTACGTGCCCACGCTCGTCGTCATCGTCACCTCGTTCAACGACTCGCGGCTGGCGGGCGTGTGGACCGGATTTTCGGTGCGCTGGTACGGCGAGCTGTTCTCCGACGGTCAATTCCTGCGCGCCGCCGCCAACAGCCTGATCGTCGCGGCAGCGTCGGCCTCCATCGCCGCCGTGCTGGGCACTTGCGCGGGCGTGGCGCTGGCGCGCTTCGGCCTGTTCCGGGGCCGCATGATCTTGTCGGGCCTGATCGCCACGCCGCTGGTCCTGCCGGAAATCATCATCGGCCTCTCGCTGCTGTTGGTCTTCGTGGCGGTCGAGCAGGCGTTTGGCTTAAGTTCAGGGCGCTGTCTCGGCACCATCGTCGTCGCCCATGCCACCGTGGCGATGACCTATGTGGCCTACATCGTCCAGGCGCGCATCTCGGGCATGGCGCGCGACGTCGAGGAAGCCGCCGCCGACCTGGGCGCGCCGCCGTTCAAGGTGTTCACGGCCGTGACGCTTCCGATGATTTTGCCCGCCGTGGCGGCCGGGTGGCTGCTGGCCTTCGTGCTGTCGCTTGATGATCTGGTGATCGCCAGCTTCACCTCCGGGCCCCAATCAACGACCCTTCCCATGGCGATCTTCTCAGCCGTGCGTTTGGGCATCAGCCCCAAGATCAACGCGCTGGCCACGTTGCTGGTTTTATTCTCCGCCGCCTGCCTCGCGCTCGCGGCGTGGTTGCAGGTGCGTAAGACCGGACGCCTGACGACCGCTTGAGGGCATACTGCGGCATGCTAGGGTGAAAGCATAAGAATGGGGTGCCGCATGATCGTTCGTGGTTTATTCATCGCTTCGTTGTTCTCTTTCGCCGCGCACGCGCAAGAGGCCGAGCGCCGCGCCGACTGGCCGCGCTTCGGCAATGATGCCGGCGGCAGCCAGTATTCCCCGCTCGACCAGATCACCACCCAGAACGTCGCCAAGCTGAAAGTCGCCTGGACGCACCGTTCGGGCGACTTCTCTTACAAAGACGCCCCCACCGGCGGCTCCAACCTGGAAGTCACGCCGATCCAGGCCAACGGGCTGTTGTACTACTGCACGCCGTTCAACCGCGTCTTCGCGCTTGATCCCGCCACGGGCAAGGAGAAGTGGGTGTTCGACCCGACCACGGCCAAGAACGCCGAGGGCAAGCCCCTGGTCGATAAGCCCAAGCGCGCCATGACCTGCCGCGGCGTGTCGTACTGGGAGGCCGCAGCACCCGAGCAAGGTGCCGTCTGCCAAAAGCGCATCTTCAAGGGCGACGCCTTCGGTAATTTGTACGCCATCGACGCCGACACCGGCGCGCCGTGCCTCGATTTCGGCGCGGCCAAGGGCCATCCCGGCTACGCCTCGCAACTCGACTACGACAATCACGGTGAGGGCTTCGCCGGCGCCATGAGTTCTCCCGCCGTGGTCATCGGCGACGTGGTGGTGGCCTCCTCGGCATCCAACGACGGTCTGACCGACGCTGCGGACGGCGTGGTGCGCGGCTTCGATGTTCGCACCGGCGAGATGAAGTGGGAGTTCAATCCCATCCCCAAGGAACTCAGCGACAAGACAGGTGCGGCCAACGTCTGGTCGACCATGAGCGCGGATCTGGAGCGCGGCCTGGTGTTTCTGCCCACCACCAGCCCCTCGACCGATTACTACGGCGGCGGGCGGTTGTTCGATATTCCCTTGGCCGACGCCGCCGTGGCCGTATCCGCAGCCACGGGTGAAGTGGTCTGGGCGCAGCAGACCGTGCGCCACGATTTGTTCGACTATGACTTGGTCGGGCACCCGTTGCTGGTCAACATCGCCAAGGACGGGCAGCGTTTGGATGTGGCGATCACGCAAACCAAGATGGGCTGGCTGTTCGTCAACGACCGCGCCACCGGCGCGCCGGTGTGGCCGATCGAAGAGCGCCCCGTGCCGCAGTCCGATCTCGACGGCGAGAAATCCGCCGCCACGCAGCCGGTGCCCGTGGGCATCGACGCCTTCGCCGGTCAGATCATCAAGCGCGAGGACATCTTCGGTGTCACGCCGCTCGACAAGGCCTGGTGCCAACGCGAGTTCGACACCATGCGCTACGACGGCCTGTACACCCCGCCGAGCGAGAAGGGCACGCTGCTGTTTCCCTCGGCCTTGGGCGGCGGCAATTGGGGCGGTGCGGCGTTTGATCCGGCCAGCAACACGCTGATCATCAAGGCCGAGAATCTGGCCTCGCGGTTGAAGTTCATCAAAAAGGCCGACCGGGAGAAGGAAGATCAGGTGCCGAGCGTGGACTATCTCACCCGGCCCCTGAAGGGCACGCCCTACCGCACCGAGGGCGAAATCTTCATGTCGCCCTTGGGTATTCCCTGCACGCCCACGCCCTGGGGCACGCTCACAGCCGTCGATATGGGGACGGGCAAGCTGAAGTGGCAAATTCCGTTGGGCCAGGTGAAGAAATGGGGCGTCACCATTCCCGCATCGTTCGGCTGGGGTTCACCCAACGTCGGCGGGCCGATCATCACCGGCGGCGGTGTGATTTTCATCGCAGCCGCCTTGGACGAGAAGCTGCGCGCGCTTGATCTCGTCAGCGGCAAGCAGTTGTGGGAAGCCAAGCTGCCGGTGCCCGGCATGGCCGTGCCCATGACCTACATGGCCGGCGGCAAGCAGTACGTGGTGATCGCGGCGGGCGGACATTCCCGCGTCGAAACGCCGCTGGGTGATCATCTGATCGCCTACACGCTCGCGGAGTAGCCCGGAAGAAAAAATGAAAACGCCCCGCTTTGGGCGGGGCGCTTTCTCGCATTTTTTTATTTTCGTTCTGTCTCTGTCCGTTTGTGGCCCGACCTCCTTGGTTGAGACCCGACCGAAACTTGTCCGTTTCCGGTCCTAACGGTGCTTCGATCCCGCCGAACCGGCCCACAAGTCGCCGCGCCGGCGGATCGCGTCATCCAAACAGTCTCGTATGGCTCCTATCGGGAAGTTCCCGCTCCGACGCCGGTCGACCAGTTTGCGTCGGACTGGATCACCGCCATTCTTTATGCCCGGCCTTGCGGCGCTGGGCAGATGCGATGGCTTGGCTGGTCCGTCCCCACGAGTGAAGCGAGTGTATCGAGACTTTCATAATGCAATCAAACGAAATTAAGTCATCGTTAGGTTCGATTTTATCGATTGATCGAGGCGGCCGGATCAGCCGGGTAAAGGCCGGTCAAGCGCCTGGAAAATCTAGAGTTCCGGCGAGATTTCGGGAATCCCGGCCCCCAGATCAACCCACTCGCCGCCGCCCAGGGTGTTGATGCGGGCGGGAAAGTCCTCGTCGGGTTGGCGGTCCATGGCCGCGCCGTAGTTGGCGATGCACGGTGCCGCACCCGAATCGACCGCCAGGGGCAGGCTGAGCGACAAAAACCGCACCGTCGAGCCGCGCCCGGAGGTGATCACGCGCTGGGTCATCCAGCCCACCGGGTGAGCGATCATGGTAAGACTGCGGGCGAACACGGTGGCGCGCACCTCGGCCGGGTAGAAGTCGAGCGCATTGGCCCGCGTGATGTTGGTGCCGAAAGCCGCCTCGCGGCGCGTACCGAACAGCCGCACCGCCAGCATTTGGGGTGGGATGACGTCGACCAGAGCGATGCTTGGTTGAATCTTGGGGTTGGCGTGGTCCAGCAACGTCCGAAGATGGGGCAACAGCGCGCCGGGCGCGCGCGGCAATGATTTCCAGTAGCCTAGGAATTCTTGGATCGATGTCCGCGCCCCGGCTTCGGTGGCGCTGTCTATGCCGCGCATGGAACCTGACGTCATGTGATGCTGATCATAAGCGATGCGTGGTCCGGCGCCAGCGCAAGCGCACTGCGCCCCCTTTTCGTCTTGAAGGCATAACGATAGGGTATTGTTTCTGATCAATCATTTATCCGCGCTAGTGACCAGCTCCCGCATCGAAACGCTGCCCTGTGACATCCTGATCGTCGGTGCCGGCATTGCCGGGTCGGCGCTGGCCTGCGGCTTGCGTGACCGGGGCTACTCCGTCGTCCAGGTGGAGCTGTCCGACCGCCCGCTCGACACCGCGCGCGGCGATCATTTTCAGTGCGTGGTGGCCGAGATCCTGGAGCAGTGGGGCGCGTTGCAGGCGTTCTGGGACGCGGGTGCGGAAAAGCGCCATGCCGCCGTGTACCGTTCCGATGCCGATGACGTGCTGCTCGACATCTCTTACGCGGGCCTGCCGATCCCGCATCCGTATTACGTCTATCTGCATCACGAGATGATCGGCGAGACCTTCCTGGGCTTGGCGGCGCAGAACCCCAACTACGTCCTGTTTCGGCCCGCGCGTGCGCGCGAGTTCGACATCGGGCCCGAGGGCATCCGCAGCTTGACGCTGAAGCTGCCCGAGGATGCCCCCGCGCCCGCGGGCTTCGCGCCCGGGCAGAGCGTGGTGATCAAGCCGCGCATGGTGATCGGTGCGGACGGGCGCGGCTCGCGCGTGCGCGAGGCCCTGCAATTCGAGGCGGCGGAGCACGATTATCAAAACCCCATCGTCGTGCTGTTCGGCGCGCGCTCCGAGGCCGATCCGCTCAACACCGTGACGACCTACATCAGCCCGCACGGCACCATTTCCAGAATCCCGCGCGCGTTCGGCGGATGGAAGGTGGGCCTGCCGATCCGCAAGGCCGATATCGCGTTCTGGAAGACCGCCACGCCGAAAATGCGCAAGACCGCGATCGTCCGGCGCGCGCCGCAGCTGGAAAACCTGGAGGCGGAACTAGCCGGCTTCTATCCGGTCAAGCTGCTCAACACCTTCAAATGGGTGCACGGCAACACGGTGCTGATTGGCGACGCCTGCCACGCCATGCATCCCGCGCGCGGGCAGGGCATGAACGTCTCCATCCGCTGCGTCGCCAAGCTGATCAACCTGCTGCCCGACGTGGGCGACATGGTCGACGCCGAGATCGTGTTACGCCGCCTGCGCGCCTATGAAAGCGGGGTGAAGCCCGCCATCGACAAGCTGCTGGCCGACAACCACACCCGCGGCGAGGAGATGGACAGTCTCGACGCCGACGTCATCGCCCGCAGCGCCGCGGCCATGAAGGTCATCAATGCCGATGCCGAGCTGCTGCGCCGCTACCGGCTGCAAAGCGCGGGGTATGCCGACGCCCTGGGCGCGCCTTCGCCATAAGGCGCAGCTTCGCCCTTACGGACGTTTGGGCTTCTTTTTCTTCTGCATCATAGCTTTCAGAACCACAGCCTCGATCAGATACCACAGCACGGTGGCGCCCAGCACGAAACCCGCCACGTCCCAAGCCGAGAAGACCTTGATCCCAGACAATGCGATCAGGGCGAACATGCAAACGCCGAACACGAGTGATCGGAACGCAGTCAGCATGAACCCTTTATTCATCGCGGCCTCACGTCGTTGAGCAGGATGCACCCGTATAAAGCCTGAAACCCGCGCGCGGCGCAACGCGCGGTCGTCATTTCTTAAGGATCGGCGCAAAACCTGAGGTCTTGATTCGGGCGAATTTCGCGCCGATGAGCTTGGAACTTCAGGGGGCTTGGCTGATAGAATTGAAACCATGTATCCACGTCGCCACATTCATGTGTCACAGCGAGTCCGCCATGCCCGATGAGTCCCGCCCCCTGTCCTCGTCCGCGCCCGCCGGCGCGCCCAAGCCGCCCGCAAGTCTGGGCGCGCATCAGGCGCTGATCGACCAGCTGCGTCAGATCGTCGGGGCCGCGCACGTCAAGGCCGGCGACGAGGACCGGCAGTTCTTCGCCGAGGACACCTACCGCAGCTTGGAGACGCCGCTGGCCGCCGTCGAGCCGGCCGATGTCGATGAACTCAGCCGCGTTGCCGCGCTCTGCAACCGCGCGGGCGTAGCCTTGGTGCCGCGCGGCGGCGGCATGAGCTACACCGACGGCTATCTGCACACGCGCGCGGCCTCCGTCACCGTCGATATGCGGCGTCTCAATAAGATCATCGAGATCAACGAGACCGATATGTATGTCACGGTGGAGTGCGGCTGCACCTGGGCGGAACTCAACACCGCGCTGAAGGCCAAGAACCTGCGCACGCCCTATTGGGGCCCGCTGTCGGGCCTGCGCGCGGTGGTCGGCGGGGCGTTGTCGCAGAACTCGGTGTTTTTTGGCTCCGGTTTGTACGGCTCGGCGGTGGAGCAGTGCATCGGGCTGACGGTGGTGCTGGCCGACGGCACCGTGCAGCCCTTGGGCGGGCACGCCATTCAAAACGGCAAGCCGTTCATGAAGCACTACGGGCCCGACATGATGGGGCTGTTTTTGGCCGACGCCGGGGCCATGGCGATGAAGGCCGTGGCGACGCTGCGCCTGATCCGGCGCACCGAACACCGCAAGCACGTCGCCTTCGGGTTTTCATCGGCCGATGCCATGGCGCGCGCGTTGAGTGCTTTGTCGCGCGAGGGAATCGCTGCGGAGGCCATGGGCTTTGATGCCGGGCAGCAAAGTGCGCGCGCGGTGGAGGCCAAGCGCAGCTTCAAAGAAGACTTGGGCACGTTGTTCAAGGTGATCGAGAACGGCGGCATCGTCGACGGCATCAAAGTGGCGCTGGCGGGGCGTGGTTACCTGAAAGACGTGCCCTACGGCATGCATGTGGCCATCGAGGATAAAACCGCCGAGGGTGTGGCGGCGCTGTTTAAGAAGGCGCGCGCACTTGCAAAACAAGAAGGCGGCAAGGCCATGCCGGCTTCCATCACGCGCATTGTTCATGCCGATCCTTTTGTTCCGCCGGACTCGATCCTCGGGCCGAAGGGCGAGCGCTGGGTGCCGGTGCATTGCATCGTGCCCCACAGCCAGGCCGCCGACATTATTTCAAAAGTCCAGGCGTTGTACGCCCGCTTCGAGGCGGCCAAGGCCAAGCACAACGTCCGCACCGGCTTCCTGCTGGTGACGGTGGGCAATTACGGCTTTCTGATCGAGCCGGTGTTCTTCTGGCCCGACGCGCGGTTGGCCATGTACGGCAAAGTCATGCGCCCCGAGCATCTGGCGCGCCTGCCCGAACACGCCGCCGACGAAGCCGCGCGCGGCGTCGTCTTGCAGATGCGCGAGGAACTGGCCGCGCTGTTCGTGGCGGAAGGTGCCGTGAGCATGCAGCTTGGAAAGTTCTATCTGTACGACAAGGCGCTCAAGCCCGAGGCCTGGGCGCTGCTGCAGAAGATGAAAAGCCTGGTGGACCCTGCCCGCGTGGTCAATCCGGGCGCGTTGAAGCTTTGATTTTTTAACGCAACTCGACGAGTCGCTCGCCCTTGCTCAGGTGGTCAATCAGTTGCGGCCATGCCGCTTCAAGCCTGTCGAGCAACGATCGCGTCGATACATTGCCGGTTCGTACCCAAACGACTTGAACCTGGCGCGGCGAAGACTCCGTGGTCGGGATAAAGTCCCGGTCTTTCGTGAATACGACCGATCCGTTCTGCGCGGCATAACTACGGATATCGCTGTCGGACGCGGTTTGCAGGCCAAGGTCTTGAACATGATCCGCATCGTGTCCGGCCTTTCTGAGCCACACGGTGAGCGCCGGGGGCAGTTGGGCGTCGACGATGAACCTCACTCAGCGGCCGGAAGAACCGGGTGGCTCATTTCGCGGGCCGCGTAGGCGAGCGCGGCGCGGATGTCGTCGGCTTCGAGATAGGGATAGTCGGCGAGAATCTGCTGGTGCGACATGCCGCCCGCCAGCATCTCCAGCACGTCGATGACGCGGATGCGCTGACCCCGGATGCAGGGCTGTCCGTGGCACTGTTCGGGGCGGATCGTGATGCGTGACAGAAGGTTGCTCATGACCCTGATTATATGCGTTTTCTCGTCGTTTTCCACCCGCGTCAAAGGTCAGTCCAATGATTGACCGGGCCGGGTGCAGCCCCTATCAATCGCACCGCGTTCACCGATCAGGAGCAGTGTCATGCGCGCAGTCGTCATTTCGCAGAACGGCGGGCCCGAGAGCCTGACAATTTCCGATGCGCCGATCCCTGAGCCGGGCGAGGGCCAGGTGCGCATCAAGGTGGCCTACTGCGCGCTCAATCCGCTCGACACCCACAGCCGCGCCGGGCGCATCAAGTGGGGCGTGCCGCCCATGCCGTTCATCTCGGGCTATGAGTATTCCGGCAAGGTCGAGAAGTTGGGTGCGGGCGTCGATGCGGCGTTGCTGGGCAAGCGCGTGGCCAGCGCCGGGTCTTGGGGCGGCTGCGCCGAGTTCGCCGTCGCGCCCGCAAAAGGCCTAGTGCAGATCCCCGACGGCATGGATTGGAAGCTGGGCACGGTTTACTACACCTCGACACTCACGGCCTGGCACATGCTCCATACGATGGCGCGCATGACCAAGGGCGACGTGGTGGTGGTGCACTCGGCCGCCGGTGCCGTGGGCGTGATGACCACGCAAGTGGCCAAGGATGCCGGCGGCATCGTCATCGGCCTCGTCGGTTCGCCGGAGAAGGCGGCCTATGCCAAGTCCTTCGGCTGCGATCATGTCATCGACGAAAAGGCCGACCCCGAATGGCCCAAGAAAGTGAAGGAACTGACGGGTGGTAGGGGTGCCGACATCATTATCGACGGCAACGCCGGCCCCACGGCCCCCAGCAACCTCAAGTGCCTCGCCCCCCTGGGCCAGGTGATCTACATCGGCGCCATGGCGGGCCAGGCGCCGGACGTGAATATTTCTGCGCTGATCGGCGGCTCGCAGGCCGTGCGCGGCTTTGTCATGTATCACGGCATGGCCAAGACCAAGGGCGCGGAGTTCAAGGAGGTCCACGAAAAGCTGATGAGTGGCAAGTGGAAGTTCCCGCTTAACCCGCCGCTGGCCTTGGACCAGATCGGCAAGGCGCACGACGACTTCGAGAACCGCCGCACCATGGGCCGGACGATTTTCACCGTCGGCGGAGACCTTTAGCAGCCCCGCGATTTTGCCTTAATTGGCCTGTACATCATGGGTCAGCGACAACCCAGGAGGACACACATGTCTCTCGCCCGCACTTCGCTCGTCTTCGCAGCCCTGCTGGCTGCGGCACCCGTCTCGGTCCAAAGCGTCATGGCCCAGAACGCGGCCCAGAGCGCCGCGCAACCTGCGGCCAAGGAGGAGGTCTCCATCCCCTTCGCCAAGTTCGGCGGCATCGACGACTGGCGCGCCGACGGCAACAAGGCGATCTACGTCAAAGGCCGGGGCAATGAGTGGTATTACGCCACCTTGATGTCCACGTGCCAGGGCCTGAACTTCGCCACCACCATCGGCTTCAAGAACGAGCCCACCGGCGACTTCAACAGGTTCAGCACCATCGTCGTCGATGGCCAGGCGTGCCAACTCACGTCGCTGGTGAAGTCCGAAAAGCCCGCGCCCAAGAAGTAACCCGAGGCTGTTCCGGCGCGCCGTCGCATCGGCTATGATGGCCTATGCTCGACGTCGCGCTCACGGCTTTCGCCACCTTTTTCGTCATCATCGACCCGGTCGGCGTGGTGCCGCTGTTCGTGGCGCTGACCCCGGGCATGGACGCAGCCCAGCGCAAACGCACCGCCATCCGCGCGGTCATCATCGCCACGGGCATCCTGCTCACCTTCACGTTGGTCGGCGAGCTGATCCTCAAATACCTCGGCATCTCGCTGCCGGCCTTCCGCATCGCGGGCGGCCTGCTGCTGCTGCTGTTGGCCATCGACATGGTGGTGGTGAAAAGTTCGGGCATCCGCACCACCACGCCGAAAGAGGACGAAGAGGCCAGCCATCGCCCCGACGTGACGGTGTTCCCGCTGGCCATCCCGCTGATCGCCGGGCCCGGGGCCATCACCGCGGTGATCCTGCAGCAGAGCCAGCAGGCCGGAAACCTCACCGCTCAGCTGGTCGTGGCGGGCGTGCTGATCGGCGTGCTGATCATGCTGCTGGTGGGGCTGCTGTCCTCGGGCGGCATCATGCGGGTGCTGGGCGTGACGGGCGTGAACGTCATCACGCGCGTCTTCGGCATCATCCTGTCGGCGGTGGCCGTCAGCAACATCGTCGAGGGCATCAGGGCCAGCTTCCCCGCGTTGGGGTAGGGCCTTAGCCATTTAATAATGGATAAATAATGAGTTATGCCGCCGCGGCATATGCCGGGGCGGTATAGTGCTCGTGGCTGTTTTGAGTTTGTGCTCAGAGTAAAAACTTGGCGGCGGCGTCCGGCGTGCTGGTTTATATTTACCTCAACCCAAACTCTCTGTTGATGCGTTGGTTATATGAAGAAGAAACTCTCAGGCGGTCTTGTTCACAAACTGCCCGCCGATTTGATCGAGGCGTTGAGCAAAGCAAAAAAAGTCACCGACCTTTGGGAGATGTTAACCCCGATCGCCCGAAACGAATTCATCTGCTGGGTTGAGGATGCAAAACAAGCAAAGACCCGCGCAAAACGAGTAAACCGAACTGTAGATGAACTGCTCGAGGGTCAGAAACGCCCATGCTGTTGGGTAGGTTGCATTCATCGCACCGACAAAAAGCCCAGCAAATGGCAGCAAGACGTGTTGATCGACAAGATTCCAAAACGGAAAGTGTAAGATGGTTTGAGCGCAGAGTAAAAAGCTCGGCGGTGGCCGTCAGCAACCGGATTACGGTGACAGTGCATTTAATTGCGAATTAACTGCACTGTCACCGTAATTCTGTGAGGGCGGTGCTGCGCCTGGGCGAGAGTCTTTACTCCGACCCCAAACCTTTGTTGGTTCTTGGTTCCGAGAGTTATAACCGAAGTAGATTTGGAGTTTAATGCATGCTTACGAACGTGCTCATCGTAACCACATCGATCGCGCTCAATTTTTTGTTGGTATATCTTGCCGTCGGTCACTTCAGGCAACTTGCATACTCTGTAACTTCTAAACAAGGCCGCGTCGCTGCCGAGTTTACTTGGCTTGCTCAAGGTTTAGTGTCAGCGGCTGTGATTGGAGGAGCGTTTATCTATTTCACAGCTGGGGCTGAATCTATTTATCGAATCGCTGATGAATCGCAAGGCTCAAGTATGCCAGATAATTGGCTCACTTATCTGTGCCTAACCAATCTTTTTGCCTCGGTAGTTGCGGCGGCTGTTGCATGCAAGCGGGTTGACGTAGTCAGAAAAAGCCAGAACCAGTAAAATTTGGGGTCGGAGTGAGCTACCCCCGGTTTTCCGGACACTTATGAATGGGGTTATGATGCCCCGGAAGGTGTCCGATGAAGAAGCAGCGAACGAAGATCTCGCGTGAGTTCAAGCTGGAGGCCGTGAGGCTTC
>Ga0164290_1000438_pt1 | contig 135481 bp, 119 predicted proteins | sample Micstemetagenome_FD_108782 | JGI IMG/M metagenome (GOLD analysis project Ga0164290, IMG submission 108782) | Contaminated culture microbial community from soil near Moab, Utah, USA - Microcoleus steenstrupii SON62 (Illumina Assembly) | ecosystem: Environmental > Terrestrial > Soil > Soil crust... | reverse complement strand
CGTGGTCCGCTCCACCGTGCCGCCGACCAGCACCGAGCAGCGACTGACCCCCATCCTGGAGCGGGCCTCCGGCAAGCGCGCCGGCACCGGCTTCGGCGTGGCCATGAACCCCGAGTTCCTGCGCGCTGTCAGCAACGAGCAGGACTTCGCGCGGCCGTGGATCACTGTGCTGGGCACTGCCGACCGGCGGACGGCCGAGCTGCTCGACACCCTTTACGCCCCCTTCGGCGCCCTGATCGTCCGCTGCACCCCCACCGAGGCCGAGATGATCAAGTACGTCAACAACGTCTACAACGCCGTCAAGATCAGCTACTTCAACGAGGTGCACCAGATCTGCAAGGCCCTTGGCATCGACAGCAACCTGGTGAGCGCGACGGTGGCGCGCAGCGCGGAGAGCATGTGGAATCCACTGTACGGCACCCGTGGCGGGGTCCCTTACGGCGGCGCGTGCCTCCCCAAGGACACCACCGCCTTCATGCAGTTCGCTCGCGAGCACGGCTTCGAGCACCTGATGCTGGAGGCGACGATCGCAGTCAACGACCGGCTCGAGCGGGCCGTCCCCGCCGTCGCCTCCCCTGACAAGATCGACGAGGCCCTCGCCGCCGTCCAGGCCAGCCAGGAGGCCGCCGCCCGCGGCGAGGAGCTGGCGATCGAGGTCGGCGGATCGCCGCAGATCATCCTGTAGCCCGAGGGCAGCTCGGCATACAGCCGGCGCCGCAGCGACGCGGAGTGCCACGGGGACGGCGTTGTTCGTTCCCCGAAGGCCTCCGCGTCGCTGTCGCCGGCCCCCCCGGGCGGCCCACCTAGCCTATGGTGACCCCATTGCTCGAACAAATCCTTTCCCAGATCCAGGCGCTGGCCACGAACCTGGCCCTGCTGATCCCGATCGGGATCCTCGGCGTGATCCGCTGGGGCATGTGGCTGGCCAAGCGCATCCCGGCCCTGTTCTACCGGCCGGTCGAGAACGACTTCGACACCACGGCCACCATCGTCACGCCGGTGTACAACGAGGACCCGGTGCTGTTCCGCAAGGCGATCGAGTCCTGGATCGCCAACAAGCCGGACCGCATCCTGGCCGTGATCGACGTGACCGACACCCAGAGCCAGGAGGTGGCCGAAGAGTACGCCGAGCACGTCGAGGTGATGCTGATCGACATCCCCGGCAAGCGCCCGGCCCTGGCGATGGGCGTGGATGTGACCACGACCGAGCTGGTGGTGCTCGTCGACAGCGACGTGATCTGGGAGCCGGGCGTGCTCCAGAAGATCAAGATGCCCTTCGCCGACCCGAAGATCGGCGGCGTGGGCACGCGCCAGAACATGTACCCAAGCGACGCCAAGCGGGCGACGCTGTGGGAGCGGATCGCCGACATCTACCTCGACATCCGCTACTCCGACGAGGTGCCGGCCACCACCCTGATCGGCCGCGCGGTGAGCTGCCTGTCGGGCCGCACCGCTGCCTACCGCACCAAGGTGCTGCAGGAGCTGCGCGAGCCGTTTCTCAACGAGACGTTCAACGGCCGCCCCTGCATGAGCGGCGACGACAAGCGCTACACCTGCCTGGTGCTCCAGCGCGGCTACCTGACCTGGAACCAGCTCAACGCCCAGGTCTACTCGACCTTCAAGCCCGACTTCAAGGGCTTCCAGAAGCAGCGCATCCGCTGGAGCCGCAATAGTTTCCGCTCCGACCTGCGGGCGCTCTGGCAGGGCTGGGTGTGGCGCCACCCGTACCTGGCCTTCATGCTGATCGACAAGACGATCGCGCCCTTCACGCTGCTGCTGGGCCCGGTGGTGCTGCTGTTCTCGGTGGTGCTAGGCTACTGGCAGCTAACCGTGTCGCTGCTGATCTGGTGGCACCTGAGCCGGGCGGTGAAGATCATGTCCCACCTGCGGCGCCGGCCGGCCGACCTGCTGATCCTGCCCGCCTACATTGCGATCAACTACTACATGTCGCTGATCAAGGCCTACGCCCTGTTCACGATCAACGAGCATAAGTGGCTGACCCGCGCCGTCGCGGTGGTGGATGGCCAGGTGGCCCGTGTGTCCGAGGCCGTCCAGGAGGGCAAGGCGAGCGCCGAGGGGGGCGCAGCCGCGTAGGGAGATCTCATGAACCGTTCAGCACTACACTATCGGCGCACCCGACGCGGGCTGCCCCTGCTGGCTTTGGCCGCTTTGCTCGCCGTGAGCCTGTGGCCCACGGCGCAGGCCCCCGCGGCGGCTCAGGCCGCCGCGGCCCCGCCGGTGCGCTACGACGCCCAGGCCAAGATCGTTTATATCGGCGCCAACTACAATCCGGCCAACCCGGCCGAGACGCCCTATGTCGGCTACCCCGCCCACCCCGACGCGCCAAAGGCGGCGATCAGCGTCCCCGCCCTCGCGGCGGCGCTCGGGCAGGCCGGGCACGGTGACCTGCTGGTCAACCAGGGTGAGCGGCGCTGGCTGCTCAAGAGCGACGTTGTGATCAGCCCGACCGCGCGGCTCGAAGTGACCTCGGCGACGGTGGCGGCGCTGCGGCTTGACAGCACGCCCAACCGCTTCCCCGCCCTGACCCGCCTGATCGCCACCGGCGGCCACCTGCTCATCCAGGGCGTGACGCTGACGAGCTGGGACGAGCAGGCGAACGGCGTCGACACCGAGTACCGCGATGGGCGCAGCTTCCTGCTCGCCCAGACCGGCGGCCGCATGGATATTATCGACGCCGAGGTGTCGTACCTTGGCTGGGCCGACGGCGAGCCGAGCGGCCTGTCATGGCGCAAGCGGGCCACCCCGGCCGACCCGCGCACGGGCGCGACGGGCAGCATCCTGCGCAGCAACATCCACAACAACTACTTCGGCCAGTACTCCTACGAGGCCTACGGCCTGAAGGTGTTCAACAGCGAGTTCCACCACAACATCTACTACGGCTTCGACCCGCACGACTTCTCGATGCACTTCGAGGTGGCCTACAACAAGGTGTATAACAACGGCAAGCACGGGATCATCTTCTCCCGTGGCTGCGAGTGGAACTGGATCCACCATAACGAGGTCTACGGCAACGACCAGCACGGGATCATGCTGGACCGCGGCTCGAACAACAACAAGATCTCGGACAACCTCGTCTATAACAACCGTGACGGCGTGGCGATCTTCCAGTCGTCGAACAACCTCATCCAGAACAACACCCTGCGCGACAACGAGCGCGGCGTGCGAATCAACGCCACCTACGATGTCAACGACGAGTTTGACGGGATCGCCATCGCCAACACCGTGATCGGCAACACCATCGAAAACAACACCCAGTACGGGGTGTATCTGTACGAGCGCGCCGACAAGAACTCGATCGCCAAGAACACAATCGATAGCAGCGGCGGCAGCGGGATCTACATCAAGACCGGCGGCAACAAGATCGAGGAGAACCTGATCCGCGGCAACGGCCACGGGATCACGATCATCGGCGGCGAGAACAGCCCCTTCCCGCCCGGCGGCCCGACCCCGGTGCCGGCCGAGGGGACGCCCGGCCACAAGAATATCATCGTCGCCAACACGGTCGAGGACAGCGCCGGGATCGGCATCCAGATCAAGGGCGGCGTCGACACGCAGATCGGCCCGCGCGATCCGGCCGCCCAGCCCGACGACGGCAACCTCATCCGCGCGAGCGGGACGTACGGGATCAGCCTGGCCGACGGCTCGGCGGATAACGCGGTGCGCGGCAACACCATCCACGCCAACGGCCGCGACGGCGTGCTGATCAAGGGCGCGGCCAGCGTGGACAACCTGCTCAGCCGCAACAGCATCGCTGCCAACGGTGGCCGCGGCGTGACGATCAGCGACGGCGCCAACGCTGGCGTGCTCCCGCCCACGATCACCAGCGCCGACGGCGCGACCACGGTGACCGGCACGGCGCTGGCCCGGGCCACCGTCGAAATCTTCCGCGACCAGCGCGGCCAGGGCCGGGTCTACAAGGGCGCAACCGTGGCGGGGAGCGACGGGCGCTGGAGCTTCGCCCTGCCCGCGGGCGACGACCCCGAGCGCGAGGGCCCGATCAGCGCGATCGCCACCACCACCTCCGGCAACAGCTCGGCCTTCGCGAGCAACGCGCCGGTCGTGGTCGAGGCGACCTACGAGGTGGGGACGGGCCGCAACGGCGAGCTGACAGTGTTTGTCAGCGGGCCGGGGTCCGTTGTCACGCTGCCCGAGCTGCAAACGAAGCTGCGCACGATCAGCCCAACGGTGGAGCTGATCAGCAGCGAGGGCGACGGGGTGTTCCAGGCCAACGCGAGCCTGTTCATCAACCGCGGCGTGACGCTGCGGCTCACCCGCGACAGCGGGGTGCGCTGGCTCAAGCTGCGCAGCCAGGCCGACGACATCGCCCTGGCCGCGGCCGGCGGGGGGAACTACAACTACCACAGCTTCACGGCGCTGCGCACCTACGGCGGCACGCTGCAGATCGAGGGCGTGCGGATCACCTCGTGGGACCCGGAGCGGCGCGACTATGACCGCGACGTGAAGAACGGCCGCAGCTTCCTGCTGGCCAAGTACGACGCGCGCATGGACATCCGCAACAGCGAGCTCAGCTACCTCGGCTCGCCCGACGGCGAAAGCTACGGTGTCTCCTGGCGCGACACCAACGACCCCGACGCCCCCAACACCCTGCGGGCCCGCGTGACCGGCGAGGTGATCGACAGCGACTTCAGCTACAACTACTACGGCATCTACACCTACCAGGCCACCGGCATGGTCTTCCGGGGGAACAAGTTCCACCACAACATCGGCTACGGCTTCGACCCCCACGACTTCTCGAACAACTTCCTCGTCGAGAACAACGAGGCGTTCGAGAACGGCAACCACGGCTTTATCATCTCGCGCGGCTGCAACAACTTCATCTTCCGCAACAACAAGTCCTACAACAACCGCTACACCGTGGGCGATGAGGACCGCAACGCGCATGGCTTCATGCTCGACCCGGGCTCGCCGAACAGCCGCTACCCGCAGGAGCCCTCGTTCGAGAACATTCTGGAAAACAACCAGGCCTGGGGCAACGACGGCTACGGCCTGCGCGTGGTCGGCTCGATCAGCAACACGATCAAGGCCAACCTGTTCACGGGCAACCTCCAGGGCATCACGCTGGAGCAGCGCAGCACCGGCAACGTGGTCGAGGGCAACACGATCAGCGGCAGCCAGCTCTACGGGGTGTACCTGACCGGGGGCTCGGACGGCAACACGATCGCCGAGAACACCATCCGCGCGAGCGGCCGGCACGGCATCTACATCAAGACCGGCGGCAACACGATCGCCGGCAACACGCTGCACCGGAACGGCACGGCGGGTGGATCGGGCATCGCCTTTCTCCCCGACAACCCTCAGACGGCGAAGGCCGACCTGGTGCTCCCCGGCGACACGAAGAGCCTGGCCGCGGGCGACCCCGAGCTGCTTGGCGACGCCAGCCTGGCGAGCGAGGTGACGGGCAACCGCATCCGCGACAACCGGATCAGCAGCAGCAGTGAGGAGGGGATCGCGCTGAAGGGCGCCGCCAACACCACGATCAGCGGCAACACGATCGCCGGCAACCGCGGCAACGGGATCTACCTGTCGGCCTACGAGGGGATCGGGGCCACGGGCACGACGATCAGCCGCAATGTGATCACGGACAACGCCGGCTTCGGCCTGCGGGCGAACAGCTTCGAGAGCACGGGCAACACATGGAGCCAGAACCGCGTCGGGCGCAACAGCGCGGGCGGGATCCGGCTGACCAGCGGGGCCAACGGGGCCATCGCCGCGCCGCAGATCACCCGCACGACGGCGCGGGCGGTCGAGGGCAAGGCCGTGCCGGGCGCGGTGGTCGAGATCTTCTCTGATCGCGGCGGCCAGGGCATGTACTACGAGGGCCGGGCCCTGGCCGCGGCCGACGGCACGTTCCGCGTGAGCGTCAGGACGGGGTGGCAGGCGCCGAACCTCAACGCGGTCGCCACCACCACGGCCAGCGGCTCCTCCAGCTTCACCGTCAACCGCGGATGGAACATGGTGTACCTGCCGTTGCTGCGGCGCTAGCACAGGCGGCGGCCACGGCGTTGACCTACACGAAAGCGAGCAACCCGATGACGATGTACGGATTGATCCTGGCGGGCGGCAGCGGGACGCGGCTGTGGCCCCACAGCCGGAAGGGGCGGCCGAAGCAGTTTTTGTCGCTCGGCGGCGGGCCGACGATGCTTCAGGAGACCGCGAGCCGGGTGCTGCCGCTGATCCCGCCCGAGCGGATCATCGTCGCCACCGGCGCGGCCTACGCCGACCTGGTGGCCGAGCAGCTGCCGGAGGTGCCGCGCGAGAACCTGCTGATCGAGCCGATGGGCCGGGGCACGGCCCCCTGCATCGGCCTGGCCGCGCTCCAGCTGCTCCGGCGCGACCCTGAGGCGGTGATGGCGGTGCTCAGCGCCGACCACCGGGTCGAGCGGCCGGACCTGTTCTGCGCCCAGCTCGCCCTCGGCGAGCGGATGGCCGAGCAGGGCCACCTGGTGACACTCGGGATCACGCCGGACGAGCCGGCCACCGGCTACGGCTACATCGAGCGCGGCGAGCCGATCGCCAGCGATGGCGACAAGACCGTCTACGCGGTGCGGCGCTTCGTGGAGAAGCCGGATCTGGCGACGGCGACCGACTACGTGGCCAGCGGGAGCTTTGTCTGGAACGCGGGCATGTTTGTTTGGCGGGCCGACCGGATCGTGGCCGAGCTGGAGCGGCACCGGCCGCAGGTGGCCGCAGCCCTGGCGGCGATCGACCGGGCGGCGGGCACCCCCGAGGCCGACGCGGCGATGGCCGCGATCTGGCCGGGGATCGAGGAGGTGGCGATCGACGTCGCGGTGATGGAGCGCACCGACCGCGCCGTGGTCATCCCCTCCGACATCGGCTGGAGCGATGTCGGCGACTGGGCGGCCCTGGCCGAGGTGCTGCCGCGCGACACGGCGGGCAACGCCCTGGTCGGCAAGACGCTGACGATCGACACGCGCAACACGCTGATCTACGGCAACGGCCGGCTGGTCGCCACGATCGGCCTGGACGACCTGGTGATCGTGGACACCCACGATGTGCTGCTGATCTGCCCCCGCGAGCGGGCCCAGGACGTCAAGGCGATGGTGGCCGCGATCCGCAGCCAGCACGGGGAGCTGAGCTAGCGCCGGAGGGCGCGGCTTGTTATAGCGGGCGGCGGGCCTCCCCGCCGCCCAGGGAACTGGGGTTTGTATGCTCGCACAGCCTGCCGGCGACGCGCCGACCAGCGCCCCGACCGTGGACCGCGTGTCGCTCTACGGTCGGGCGCTGACCGCCCTGATGTTCACGATTGTGGCGGGGCTGCTCGTCACCATGTTTCTCTGGTTCGGCGCCAGCCGGATCAATAAATTCTTCGTCAGCCGCGCCGACCAGCAGTTCGCGGCCGAGCAGTGGCGCGACGCGGAGGGGGCCTACACCTGGGCCGCGCGCTTCAACCGCGAGGACGCCCACTCGGTGATCAACCGCGGCTACGCCCGGCAGCAGCTCGGCGACGACCGGGCCGCCGTCGTCGACTTCGACCGCTACATCGCCATGCGCCCGTCGAGCCCGTCGGGCTTTCTGGCCCGCGGCCACAGCCGGGCCCGCCTGGGCGAGCTGGAGCCGGCGATCGCCGACTACAGCGCGGCCCTGGAGCGGGACCCGCAGAGCGTGCCGGCCTTTGTGGGCCGGGCCCGCGCCGAGGGCCGCATGGAGCGCTGGCAGCCCGCCATCGACGACATGACCGCCGCGCTGCGCCTGCGCCCCGACGAGACCCCACACCTGCTGGAGCGGGCGGGCTTCTTCGCCGCCCGCGGCGAGCTCGATCCGGCCCTCGCCGACGTCAACAGGGTGCTGGAGCTGCAGCCCGAGCACGTCGAGGCGCTGACAAGGCGCAGCGATCTGCGCGAGCGGGCCGGCGACCGCGACGGGGCCCTGGCCGACCTGATCCGGGCCCTGGAGATCGAGCCGGGCAACGGGGCCTTGTTCGGCCTGCGCGGCGCCTTCTACGAGCGGGCGGGCGACCTCGACCGGGCTCGCTTCGACTACGAGGACGCCGTATCGCTCGCCCCCGATCTCCCCTGGATCCACACCCGCCTCGGCCTGCTGCTCGCCCGGCGCGGCGAGTACACCCGCGCCGACGAAAGCCTGAGCCGCGCCGTCGACCTCCAGCCCGACAGCGTCGAGGCCCATCTGCGCCGGGCCAACGTCCGCGCCGACGGCGGCAACTACGACGGGGCCCTGGAGGACCTCGAGGCGGTGATCAACCTCGACCCGCGCTCGCCGGCGGCCTACATCACCCGGGCGCGGGTGTTCCAGGCCAGCGGACAGCTCGAGGCCGCCCTGGCCGACCTGGACCTGGCGGCCAAGCTCGACCGCAACAGCGCCGAGATCTACCTGCGCCGGGCCCGCGTCTACCTTGAGCTGAGCCGCGACGACGAGGCGCTCCACGACATGCACCGGGCCCTGGAGCTGGAGCCGGCCAACAACGCCGCTCTGGCCGCCAGGGCGAGCCTCCACGCCGAGCGGGGGGAGTACGCCCAGGCCCTCGACGACTACAACGAGCTGATCCACCTCCAGCCCACGGCGGTGCAGCACTACGTGGCCCGGGGCCGCGTCTTCCAGGCTATGGGCGAGGCCGAGCAGGCCCGGGCCGACTTCCAGACGGCCACCCGGATCGCCCCCGACGCCCCCGACGGCTACATCGAGCTAGGGGTGCTCGCCGCAACCGCGGGCGACACGCGGCTGGCCGTGCACAGCTTCGAGCGGGCCCTCGCCCTCGGCACCAGCAACGCCCGCGTCTTCGCGGCCCGCGGCCGCGTCTTCGCCGAGCAGGGCGACCTGGCCGCCGGCCTTGCCGACCTGGATTGGGCCCTCAACCTGCGCCCCGACGATGTGGCGACCCGCCTGGTGCGCGGCCGGGTCTACGAGGGGCAGGGCTGGCACGACGCCGCCCTGGCCGACTTCGACGGCGCCCTCGCGCGCGAGCCCGAGAATGTGCAGGCCCTGACGGCGCGGGCGGGCTTTCTCGCCCGGCGCGGCGACTACACCAAAGCCCTGGCCGACGCCGACGCCGCGGTGGAGCGGCGGCCCCACGATCTGGCCGTGCTGATGAGCCGGGCCCGCATCTACGCGCTGAAGGACGACCGGGCCAGGGCCCTGGCCGACCTCCATACCGTGCTCAACCTCGACCCGGACAACGCCGAGGCCCGCACGCTGCGCGCCCGCATCTACGCCAACCAGCGCTGGACGAACGACGCCCTGGCCGACCTCGACGCCGTGCTTAAGCTCCAGCCGGACAACCCGGCGACCTTCCGGGCCCGGGCGGAGATCCTGCGCCAGCTCGGCGACGTGGCCGGCGCCGAAGCCGACCTCGCGCAGGCGCGCCTGCTCAGCCCCGACAACAGCGAGATCGCGCTGCGCCAGGCCGCGCTGTACGCCGAGCAGGGCCGGGCGGAGGAGGCGCTGCAGATCTACGCCAGCCTTATCCCGACCGCGGCCGCGCCCGGCCCGATCTACCTGGAGGCGGGGCGCCTGCGCTACAATCTGGGGCAGTACTCGCGGGCCCTCGCGAACTACCAGGCCGCCCTGGACGCCATGCCCGATAGCCCCGCGGCCGTGTATGGCGTCGGGCTGAGCCAGCGCAAGCTCGGCAACTACAAGGCCGCGATCGCGGCGTTCCGCTCCTACCTGCGCGCCGCGCCGCAGGCCCCGGAGCGGGCCGAGCTGGAGGGCTGGATCGCCAAGCACGGGGGGTAGGGCCGGGCGCGGGGCGGGCGCGACAGGCCCGCCCCGCGCATCTCAGGCCAGGTAGCTGCGGCAGGCGGTGACGACGGCGTCTTCGACGAGATCAAGGTAGGTGGGGTAGCTATGGTTAGAGCGAGGGATAGGCTGGCTGCTGCCGTCGGCGGCGGTGATCGACAGGTCCCCGACGGCCCGGGCGGCGCCGCTCGGGTGGAGCAGCAGCGCGCGGCGGGGCGCGTCCTGCCGGCGCAGGCCCCAGCCGTTGCCGGCGCTGAACAGATCCCAGCCGGGCTCGCGCGGGACGCGCAGCATCAGCTCGTGGGCGGTGTGGGCCCAGAGCAACTGCCAGAGCTCATCGGCCTCGACGCTATGGCTTGGCATGGCTCGCCTCCTGTCGGCCGGCGCGCCGGGGGCTCGCTGCTGCGACGGAAGCTGGGAGGCGGATCGGGCCACGGCTGCGCTGCCATATCCGAGTATATGTATCGTGCGTAAGTGCATCTTACCGGAAAGCCGCGTCGTGCACAAGTGGCGCCGCCGGGCCGCTGTGCTGCCCCTGCTGCTTTGCGCGCTGTTGTGCGGCTGCGCCGGCGCCCCGGCCGCCCGAGGGCTTAACACCCCCGATGCGGCCCCCCGTGCGACACCGGCCCCGGCACCGGCGCCCACCGCGCCGGCCTCCGCGGGTGGGGCTGTGGCGTCGTGCCCATCCCTGCCCGCTGCTCGTGGAGAGAGCAAGAACCAGGCCTCGCCCGCAATGAGCTATGACCGCGACACCAACACGATCACCCTGCGCGCCGGGCCGCCAACGACGCTGCCGGCCCTTGCCCGCGCTCTCGGCCGGCCCGAGCTGCTGGACGAAGTGGCGCCGGGGGAGTGGCTCCTGGCCGCCAACCTGACGATCCCGGCCGGTGCCTCGCTGGCCGTCGCCGGCCCCGAGGTGCGCTGGCTCAAGCTGCGCAGCGACGGCGCGGAGTTTGTCTCCGTCAAGGCCCGCGGCGGGTCGCTCGCCTTCACCGACACCTGCGTCACCTCGTGGGACCCCGGGCGCGGCGCGGTCGACGGGGACTACGCCGACGGGCGCAGCTTTGTGCTCGCCCGCGACGGGGCGCAGATGGTGATCCGGCGCTCGGCCATGCGCTACCTGGGCTACCTGGCCAATGAGTCCTACGGGGTCGCCTTCCGGCTGGAGGGCACCGGCGGCGAGGTGGTCGACAGCGACCTGGGCCACAACTTCTACGGGCTCTACGCCTACAAGGTGCGCGGCCTCGTGGTCCGCAACAACGACGTCCACGACAGCGTGCGCTACGGCATCGATCCCCACACTGGCTCGAACGAGCTGACGATCGTCGGCAACCGGGCCTTCCGCAACGGCAAGCACGGGATCATTCTGGCCGAGGGCTGCGGCGACAGCACCATCCGCGATAACGTCAGCTACGACAACGCGCTCCACGGAATCGTGCTTTATGCCGGCTCGAACCGCAACCTCGTCGTGGGGAACCTCGCCTACGGCAACGGCGATCAGGGGATTAACATCAACGCCTCGGACGGCAACCGGGTCGAGGGCAACACGGTCTACGGCAACGGCGCCGACGGGATCGGCGTCGGCAAGGAGGCCCGCGACAACCGGCTCGTCGGCAACATTGTGCGCGACAACCGGGCCAACGGTATCTACCTGTACACCGGCGCGGTCGGCACCACGGTCGAGGGCAACACCGTCTTCGGCAACCGGCGCAGCGGGATCTACGTCAAGGCTCCCGACAACCGGATCACCCACGGCAACACCGTCTACGGCAACGCGATCGGCGTGCGCCTCGCTACCGACGACCCGCCGGAGGTGTCGCGCGGGCGCAACCGGATCTTCGACAACCGCGAGGCCGACGTGCAGGGGTGAGCGGCCGGCAGGGCCCACGACTGCGGTACAATGCCCCGCTGCGTGCTGGAAGGAATTCGGAAAGGTGGGGCAGATGGCACAGGACCAGTGGACGACGGTCGACCGCTTCCTCGGCGAGCAGCTCATCCCGGCGGACCCGGCCCTCGACGCGGCGCTGGAGGCCACGGCGGCCGCGGGTATGCCGGCGATCAACGTCGCGCCGAACCAGGGGCGGCTGCTGGAGATCCTGGCGCTAACGTGTGGGGCCCAGGCTATTCTGGAGATCGGGACGCTCGGCGGCTACAGCACGATCTGGCTGGCCCGGGCCCTGCCCCCCGGCGGCCGGCTGGTCACCCTGGAGTACGACCCGCGCCACGCCGAGGTCGCCAGGGCCAACATCGACCGGGCGGGTCTGTCCGACCGGGTCGAGGTGCGGGTCGGCGCGGCCCTCGACAGCCTGCCGCAGCTCGCGGCCGAGGGCGCGGGCCCCTTCGACCTCGTCTTCATCGACGCCGACAAGGTGAACACCCCGGCCTACTTCGAGTGGGCGCTGCGGCTGACTCGCCGCGGCAGCCTGATCGTGGTCGACAACGTCGTGCGCGAGGGCGCTGTGGTCGACGCGGCCAGCGCCGATCCGAGCGTGCGCGGCGTGCGCCAGTTCCTCCAGGCCCTCGGCGCCGAGCCCCGGGTCGTCGCCACGGCGGTGCAGATGGTCGGAAGCAAGGGCTACGACGGCCTGGCGATCGCCGTTGTCACCCAAGGGTGAGGTAAGGGCCGTGCGGGGTGTGCCGGCGCCGAGCGTCGCTGGCACGCCCTATGCTTTTTATGCAACCAACGGTTTGCAGCCGGCGTCATTATCACAGCGCCGCAAAGACCAGCGGCCGGAGGTGGCATATGAGCATCATCGCGCTGCAGAAAAGCGTCAAGACATACCACAAGCCCGAGCGCTTCACGATCGTGTGCGCGTGGTGCGACCGGGTTCAGCACGGATCGGAGTGGCGCGTCGAGGCGGCGCGCCCGAGCGGCCGGGCGGTGAGCCACGGGATCTGCCCCGAGTGCTACCGCCAGCAGTGCCGGCGGCTGGGCATGCGAAAGTAAAGCCTTCCCCCGCATCAAACGCGCCCGTCGGCCATGTGCCGCCGGGCGCGTCGTTTTGCCCCGTTGGTGCTATACTTGCGACCACACGCCCCGTCGCCCAGCTACCCCAGACCAAAGTGGTGATCGTGCTCAGCCCTGAGTGAGGGAGCAATGGCCGACCTGACCAAAGTCGCGTTGTTCACCAACGAGTATCCGCCGAATGTGTATGGCGGCGCCGGCGTCCACGTCGAGTACTTGAGCAAGGCCCTCGCCAAGCTGGTGGCCGTCGAGGTGCGCTGCTTCGGCGACCAGCAGGCCGAGGATCCGCAGCTCGCGGTGCGCGGATACCCCCCATGGCCGGAGGCGAAGCGCAACACCGACCCGCGCTTCGGCGGCGCCGTCGACGCCTTCGCCCGCTCGCTGCAGATGGCCAAGGACACCCTCGACGCCGACATCGTCCACTGCCACACCTGGTACACGGACATGGGTGGCCTGATCGCCGGCAAGCTATGGGGCGTCCCCTATGTCCTGACCATCCACTCGCTGGAGCCCCTGCGGCCGTGGAAGGTCGAGCAGCTCGGCAACGGCTACCACCTGTCGTCGTGGATGGAGCGCACCGCGATCGAGCAGGCCGACGCGGTGATCGCCGTCTCCAAGGAGACCCGCGAGGATGTGCTGCGCCACTTCAGCGTCGACCCGGCCAAGGTCCATGTGATCTACAACGGGATCGACCCGGCGGAGTACCGCAAGGCCACCAGCACCGAGGTGCTGGAGCGCTACGGCGTCGACCCGGCCCGGCCCTACGTGCTGTTCGTTGGCCGGATCACGCGCCAGAAGGGGATCATCCACCTGGTCAACGCCATCCCCGAGCTCGACCCCGAGCTGCAGGTGGTGCTATGCGCGGGCGCGCCCGATACGCCCGAGATCGGGCAGGAGATGCTGGACCGGGTGAACGCCGTGAGCGCCGGCCGCCCCGGCGTGATCTGGATCCGCGAGATGCTGCCGCGCCCCGACGTGATCCAGATGTACTCCCACGCCGCCGTCTTCTGCTGCCCGAGCGTCTACGAGCCCTTCGGGATCATCAACCTGGAGGCGATGGCCTGCGAAACGGCCGTCGTCGCCTCGGCCGTGGGCGGGATCAAGGAGGTGGTGGTGCCCGAGGAGACGGGGCTGCTGGTCGACCTGGCCCTCAAGCCGGGCACCTTCGAGCCGGAAACCCCGGCCGCCTTCTCGGCAGGCCTCGCCGCCGCGATCAACCTCGTCGCCCGCGACCCCGCGCTCCAGGAGCGCTTCGGGCAGGCCGGCCGGCGCCGCGTCGAGGAGCATTTCAGCTGGGACGCGATCGCCCAGCGCACAATGGAGCTGTACCGGTCGCTGCTCGGGTGAGGGACACGGGGGCAAAGCGAGCGCAGCGAACGGCGCCCCTTGTCCCCGAGCGAGCGCAGCGAGCGACCGTCAGGGCCGCTCAAAAGGCTGCCCGAGGGCGGCCGGGGCGGGGGCGGCGATGCGGGAGACGACGGCCTCGACGGGGCGGCGCACGGCGGGGGGGAGGCCGGCGATGCGGCGGGTGGCGGCCTGGCCGGAGAGCAGGTTGACAAGGGCGAGGACGAGGATCATCAGGACAAAGGGCGCCACCTGGAAGACCTGGGTGGGCAGGCCGGGGAGGGCGCTCTGCGATCGGGTGGACAGGATCTGGAGGGCGGCAAACAGGTAGCAGCCGAGGGCGACGCGCCAGGGCCGCCAGCCGCCGAAGATCACGATCGCCAGGGCGATCCAGCCCACGCCGAAGATGTGGCGGTAGCTCCAGCCCTGCTTGAGGTCCAGCGAGTAGGCCGCCCCGGCGACGCCCACCAGCGCCCCGCCGAGCACTGTGTACAGGAAGCGCAGCCGGGTGACGGGGACGCCCCGCGCGTAGGCCGCGGCGGGCCGCTCGCCGAGGGCGCGCAGGGTCAGGCCGGGGCGGGTGCGGTACAGGAACCACCAGACGAGCGGCACCATCAGGAAGCTGGCGTAGATCAGCAGGTCGTGGCGGAACAGGAGCGGCCCGAGCAGCGGGATGTCGGCCAGCAGCGGCACGGGCGCGAAGGGCACCGCCGGCCCCGGCACGCGCACATAGGGCGCGCCGAAGAACGACGACAGCTCGGTGCAGAGCAGGGCCAGCACAAAGCCCACCGCCGTCTGGGACTGGCCGAGCCGGAGGCTGACCCAGGCCAGCACGAGCGCCACCAGCGCCCCCACCAGCGCCGCCGCCCCGAAGCCGAGCAGCACGCTCCCGCTCAGGAGCGCCACCGCGAAGCCGGACATCGCCGCCAGCAGCATCGTCCCGTCCAACGACAGGTTGACCACCCCTGACCGCTCCGTGATTGTCTCGCCCATCGTGGCGAAGATCAGCGGCGCGGCGGCGGCGAGCACAGCGGCGAGGTCGATCGTCAGTTGATCCATGTTCGGTTACCGGCGGGTACTGACCCCGCGCGCCACGAGCGCCGAAAGCACCAGGGCGCCCTGGAGCACGCCGGCGATGCTGCTGTCGACGTTGAGGGCGAGGGGCAGCTGGAGGCTGCCGACGGTGAAGCAGGCGAAGGCGACGCTGACCGGCAGCACCCAGGCCGGGCGGGCGCGCACGAGCAGCACGGCGAGCAGGCCGAGCAGACCGATCCCGCTCGACACATTCGGGATGAGCTGGTGGAACACTGCCAGCACCTGGATCGCGCCGGCCACCCCCGCGAGGGCGCCACAGCCGGCCAGGGCCTCGGCGGCCCGGCGGGCGGGCGAGACGCCCAGGCGCCCGGCCGAGGCCGCGCTCAGCCCGACGGCGCGCAGCTCCAGGCCCCAGCGCGTCCGGGTCAGGGCGAGCCAGACAACGGCCAGTAGGGCCACGGCCAGGATCGGGGCGATCGGCGCGAGGCGCAGCGTGCCGACGGTGGGCAGCCATAGCTCGCGCGGGAGCAGCTCGGTGCCGGACATCGAGGCTGAGCCGCTGCGCCGCCACGGGCCGAGCACCAGAAACAGCGCCACCCCCGTGGCGAGGAAGTTCAGCCCGAGCCCGGCGAAGATCTCGCTGACCCGCGCGTACTGGCGCAGCGCGGCCACCAGCAGCGCCCACATGGCGCCGCCGGCCGCCCCCGCGGCGAAGCAGAGCGCCCACAACAGCGGCGGCGGCAGCTCCGGCAGCAGGCGCAGCGGCAGCATCGCGGCGACGGCGCCGAGCGTCACCTGGCCCTCCACGCCGAGATTATATAGCCCCGCGGCGAAGGTCAGGGTCAGGCCGCTGGCGCAAAGCAGCAGCGGCGCCGCGAGCATGAGCATGTCGCTGAGCCGGATCGGGGTGCTGAACGCGCCGAAGAGCAGCAGGCGGTAGGCCTCGGCCAGCGAGACCCCCGTGCTCAGCAGCGCCAGCGAGGTCAGGGCGATCGCGCCGGCTACAGCCAGCACCGGCGCGAACCGCCGCAGGTCCGGCCGTCGCCCGGGCCGCTCGCGGGCCTGCGGCTCAAGCGTCTCGGATTGGGGAGTGCTCATCGTGCTGCTGCCCTATCGGTTCGCCCATACTAGACGTTTCCCTATTGTGCAAGCGGTGCGGCGCTAACCCGCGCCGGCAACGGCGTCGAAGCCCACGCCGCCGATCAGCTCGGCGAGGCGGTTCCCACTGAGGGTGGCGCGTGGCAGCAGGGCGGAGATGCGCCCGCCGAAAAAGGCCAGCAGGTAGTCGCTGTGGTCGAGCAGCTCGTCGAGGTCGGCCGAGGCAAAGACGATCGCGGTGCCGGCGTCGCGGCGGCGGCGCAGCCCCTCCCAGATCGCCTGGGCCGAGGCCAGGTCGAGGCCGCGGGTCGGCTGCTCGCAGACGAGCCCCGTCACCCGCTCGGGGATGAGCGCGAGCATGGCCCGCTGCTGGTTGCCGCCCGAAAGGGCGGCGAGGGGCGTAGCCGGCGTGGCCTTGATCGCGAACGCCGCGATCGCCGCCCGGGCCCGCGCCTCGGCAGCCCGCCGGTCCACCACCGCGCCGGCGGGCTGGAGCAGCGCGAAGTGATCGCTGAGCGACAGCGCCCCGATCACGCCCTCGGCCAGCCGGTCGGCCGGGAGGTACTCCACGCCCGCCGTCCGGAAGGCTCCCTGCCCCGCGCCGCCCATGTCCTTGCCCGCTAGCAGCAGCCGGCCCGCGGCGGGGCGCTGCCGCCCGGCCAGCAGCCGCAGCAAAATCTGCTGGCCGCTGCCCTCCAGCCCCGCCAGGCCCACCACAGCGCCCGCCGGGATGTCCAGGCTCAGATCGCGCAGGGCCAGGCCGCCGTCGCGCGCCGTTACCCGCTCCAGGCGCCAGGCGGGGGCGCGGGAGGGGGGGAGTGGGGGAGGCAGAGAGTGGGGGGGCGGGGGAGCTGTCCCCTTGTCCCCTTGTCCCATCCCCCCTGCTCCCTCCCCGAACATGAGCGCGAGCAGCGCGTCGCGGGGTTGCGGTGAGAGCATCTGGCCGGGGCCGGCCACGCGCCCCGCGCGCAAGACGCTGACGGTGTCGCAGAGAGCCTCGACCTCCTCCAGCTTGTGCGACACGAACAGGACTGTCTTGCCCTCGACGGCGAGCTGGCGCAGGGCGGCGAAGAGGGCCCGGGCCTGGGCCGCGGTGATGCCGGTGGTCGGCTCGTCGAGGATGAGGACGCGGGCGCCGCAGCTGAGCAGCCGGATGATCTCGAGCTGCTGCCGCTGGCCCACGGTCAGGCCGCCGACGGGGGCGTCCGGGTCGACGCCGAAGCCGAGGCGGCCGGCGAGGGTGGCGAGGGCGGCGCGGGCGGCGGCGCGGCTGGGGAAGGCGCCGCGTGGCGCGGCGCAGAGCAGGTTCTCCAGGGCGTTGAAGGCCGGGAGATCCAGCGGGTCCTGGTGGACCATGCCGACCCCGGCCGCGAGGGCCGCCCCCGGGTTGCCGAGAGCGGCCGGGCGGCCGTCGAGCATAATGTGGCCGCCGTCGGGGCGCAGAAACCCGGACAGCAGCTTCATCAGCGTGCTCTTGCCGGCCCCGTTCTCGCCGAGCACGCCGTGAACCTGGCCCGCGGCGAATCCGAGCGTGATCGCGTCGTTGGCCCGCAGGCTGCCGAACTGCTTGGACAGGTTGTCGACGGCGATCTGCATGGGCCTACGGGGCGCTCTGGCCCTCGATCCCTTCGAGGAGCTGCTCAGTGTACCAGATCTGCTCGTCGCTGGCGACCTGGCCCGCCTCCAGGTAGGTGCTGCCGTCCTGGTAGTTCAGGGGGCCGGTGAACAGGTTCAGGCCACCGGCCAGCTCGGCCTTGAAGGCCTCCAGGCTGGCCTTGTTCTCGGCGGTCAGGGCGGGGCCCTCGACAAAGCCGATAAAGCTGTTGTCGGGGTTGTTCATGTCCTCCCAGTTCGGGCCGAGCCACTCCCAGGCCTGCTTGAAGGTGCCGTTCCGCGCCGACTCGATGATTCGCACATAGTCGGGGCCCCAGTTGAAGTAGGGCACGCCGAGGCAGACCGCCTCGCCCTGGGCGCAGGCGCCCTTGAAGTCGTAGGGGACGGCCCACACGGCCTTGCCGGCCTCGGTGGCCTTGTTCGCCTCGACGATCGCCTCGGTCGTGTCGATGCCGGACACGATCACGTCGCTGCCCTCGTTGATGAAGTCGGTCGCGACGCGGGTCGGGTCCAGGGTGACGCCGGGGATGTTGAACCAGAAGCCGATCCATGTCACCTTGAACTGGAGGCTGTCGGCGGGCTGACTCTTGTACTTCTCCCAGCAGTGGCGGGCGCCGAGAAAGGTGGAGTTGACCAGGCGGCGCGTTTCCGGGTCGATCAGCGGGCCGAGGTAGGAGATCTTGCCCGTCTCGCTCTGGAGCGCGGCGGCGCAGCCGGCCAGCATCTTGCCGTACTCCATGCGGCCCATCAGGTTGGTGACGTTCGGCGGGGCCTCGCCGGTCAGCACCTTGTCGCCGGAGGCGTGGATGAAGAACACGTCGGGGTGGGCCTCGGCGGCGATGGTGGTGCCGTCGGCGAACTCGGCCGAGTTGGTGATCACAAACTGGGCGCCCTGGCTGATCAGCTCCTCGACCGCCTGCTCGACGGTCACGTTCGGCCGGTCGGCCGGGTTGACCTTGTCGATATACACGAAGCGCGTGCCCGGCATCTTCTCGACGACGTAGCTCGCCGCGTCGAAGTGGGCCTGGTTCCAGCCGCCGTCGTTGGTCGGGCCGACGAGCACCATCCCGAAAACGTACTCTTCGCCGCTCGCAGCCGGCGCGGCCGTTGGGGCGGCGGAGGCCTCCGTGGCGGCGGGCGTGGCCTCGGTCGCCCCGGGTGCTGCGGCGGTGGTCGGGGCCGCGGCGCTAGTTGGCTCGGCGGCAGGGGTGCTGGCGCCGCACCCGGCGAGCGCGCCGCAGAGCAGGGCCAGCAGGCCGAGCCGGTGGACGAGGTGGTTCATGACGATCTCCTTGAGCATCTGTCGCCGGGAAAAACGAGCGCCCCGCGCTCGGGAAAGAACACAAGAAGCGCGCGCAATGGCGTTGTCGCTGCGCCATCGCACGCGCCGTCATAGGCACGTTGCCGCACGCCCTGCCGAGGAACCCTGCCCCCGTAGCCGCGCCGCTTGCTGGGTGTATTAAGCTCTCGTTAACCGCGTTGGCGCAGTATAGTCGAACTGCCAGGAGCTGTCAAATCGCCGTGTGGAACAAGCTCGCCAATCCCAGGCGGGCCTTTGTTCCCGTCGCGCTGCGCTTCCGTACGGCGCCCTTGCACGATCGGGCCCGCTGTGGCACAATCGTTCGCACACCCTTGTACTCGCCCCGCTGGCACCCTCGGACTCCATGACGAACGTCGGCCGCACGATCAGGCTCGCCCATCAGGCGGGCGCAGCAGCCGCCCCCGACTGTGGCGTGGCCCCCGGCGACGTGCTCGGCGGGCGCTTCCGCCTCGACGCTGTGGTCGGCGCTGGCGGCCAAGCCGTGGTCTTTCAAGCCGCCGACACCCGCCGCGCGCTTACGCCCGTCGCCGTCAAGGTGGCCCGGCGCGACCTGGGGGCCGCCGAGCGGCGCGAGGCGGCAGCGGTGCTGCGCTGGGAGGGCGGGCTGCTGCGGCGCCTGCGCCACCCGGCCCTGCCGCGCCTGCACCACATGGAGGTGGCGCCGGGGGGCGCCTGGCTCGCCCGCGACCTTGTGCCCGGCCGGGCCCTTGGAAGCCTCGTCCGCGGGGGCCCGCAGCGCGAGGCTCAGGTGCGGGCGTGGGCCGTTCTCCTGTGCGACCTGCTGACCTATCTGCACACCCGCCCCGTCCCGGTGGTCTGCGGCGACCTCAAGCCCGCCAACCTGATCCTGCGCCCCGACAACGGGCTGGCCCTCGTCGACATGGGCGCCGCGAGCACACTGACCCGGCGCCCGCCCCGGGTGGCGCGGCCACGCCACGCCACCCCGGGCTACGCTGCCCCCGAGCAGCTCGGCTCCTGGGGCCACGACGAGCGGGCCGACCTGTTCAGCCTCGCGGTGACCTGCTACGAGCTGCTCACCGGGCTTGACCCGGCGGCCGCTCCGCTCCAGTTCGACCTCGACCAGCTCGACCGCGCCGCGCCGCGCCTGGCCCCGGCCCTGCGCTGGGCCCTCGATCTGGACCGGGAGCGGCGCTGCCCGAGCGCCGCCGCGCTGCGGTCCCGCCTCGGCGCCCTCGCGCAGCCCGCGCCGCTCAGCCTCCAGTTCGGCGTGAGCCTGCGCGACAGCCGCGATCTCAGCGCGGTGCTGCTGCGCCACCCGGCCCTGCTCGCCCCCGCCGTGGCCGGTGGCGAGTTCGAGGCCTGGCTGACCCGCCAGGCCGACCCGAGTATGGGCGCGCTGCGCTACCGGCTTCGCGCCGCCCGGGCTGAGGCGCGCCACGCGCCCCTCGACGCGCTGCTGGTGGCGATGGCCCCGCCCGAGGGCAGCCCGCTGATCGACGTTTCCCCCGATCGGCTGCGCCTCGGCGACATCCCCCTGCGTAGCTGGCGTGTCTGGGGGCGCCCGGCCCAGCTGACCCTGCACAACACGGCACTCAGCCCGCTCCGCTGGGAGCTGGAGTGCCCGCAGCAGCCCGACGTCGATGTGCGGCTGCTCGTCGGCGGCAAGCCGGCGCGCCGGCGCTCGGGCGTCCTCGCCCCGGGCGCCACGGTCCAGATCGAGGTCGTGGCGGCGGGCGCGGCCGGGCCGCGACAGGGCGTGCTCACCCTGCGCTGCGGCCAGCACAGTCGAACCGTCCCCTGGGAAGGGACGGCCCGCCCTGGCCTTTCTATCTGCGGCCGCCACGCCGCCCGGCTCGAAGAGCTGGACCTCGGCCGGTCCGACCTCGTGCCGGCCCTGGAGGCGTTGCTGGCGCAGGGCAGCCTCGCGCGCTGGCTCCGCGCCGGCGGCCGGCGCCAGCTCGCCGCCGAGCTCGATGCGGCGATGGCGCACGGGCCCGACGAGCTCGGCCGGCGGCTGCTGGTCAGCCGAGCGCTCCACGAGGTCGCCCCGGAGCAGTTCCCGCTGCTGCGGCTCCACGGCCTCGACGGGCCCCGCGAGCCCCTGGCGGCGGGGCAGCCCGCCCAGCTCTTGCTGGAGCTGGAGAACCTCGGGGCCCACCCGGTGGCGGTGAGCTGGCGCTCGCGCTGCCCCTGGGCCGACATCCGCCCGGCCGCCGGCCCTCTCCCTGCCCGCGGCCGCCAGCCGTTCGCGCTGCGGCTCGCCCCGCCGGCCGAGCTGAGCGGCCCCCAGCCCGTGGCCCTTGACCTGTGCGCGGGGGTGCTACCGCTGACCATCTCCGTGCCTGTCGCGGTCAGCGCCGAGCGCTGGTGGCAGCGGTTGCGCCGGATGCTCGGCGTGTGACCTTCGTCCGTAGCCCGCCCGTCAACTTAATCATGGTAATCCTCCCCCTCCGTTGGTATGATGGTAGCGTGTTGATACTGCCGGTGACCGGGAGCGACCATGGTTTCGGAGGAAAAGCGCGCCCCCGCGCCCATCCCGCCCTGGCGGCGGTGGCTGCGCCCGGCGCTGCTCGGGCTGCTGCTCAGCGCGGTCAATGTCGCGGCCTACTATCTGCTGCCGCCCGGGCTGGTCGAGGGGCTGGGCTCCTTCGGCTACCTGGGCGCCTTTCTGTCGGCGGCGGTGGCTAACGCCACTGTGCTTGTCCCCGTGCCCTACTACCCGCTGCTGCTGCGCCTCGGCCAGGTGCTTAACCCATGGGGCGTGGCCCTGCTCGCCGCGGCCGGCTCGGTGATCGGCGAGCTGGTCTCCTTCTACGTCGGACGGACCGGGCGCGGCGCCGTCGAGCAGACCCGCTTTTACGCCTGGGTCCACCGCCAGCTCAGCCACCCCTGGCGCGCCCCGGTCGCGCTGTTCCTGCTGTCGGCGCCGCCCACCCCCTTTTTTGATGTCGCGGGGCTGCTGGCGGGCGCCCTGGGCGTCCCCGTCTGGATCTTCGCCGCGGCCACGTTTCTCGGCCGGGTGGTGCGGATGCTGCTGGTGGTGCTGGTCGGGCAGGCTATCGGCGGGTAGGCCGATGGCTTCGCGGGCCTGCCGCCTGCGATCGAACGCAGATCGACGGGCGATGCGCACGCGAGCTCGGCTGGCACCCGCGCGCTCTCGACGCGCTCTGGCGGGAAACGCTCGCTGCGGAGGTGCGGCGGCGCGGCGGTCGCCGAGGGCTTGAGGCGGCCGCCGCGCCGGCTCAGGTCGGGCGCTTCGCGCGTTAGGTCGTCCCGCGCTGGTAGTCGGCCGGGAAGTGGTACACGTCGACCCCGTCGGGGGTGACATCGTGGAGCAGCGGGCCGTTGTCGGCCAGGTCGACCAGATGCGCGGCGACCACCTCGATCGGCAGGCCGGTCGCGTCGGCGATGTCGCCGAGGGTTTGCGAGACGCCGGGATTGTCGCGCAGCAGGTTGATGATCTCCTCGGCGCGGTCCCCGGTCAGCTTCGGGTCGCTCATGGGTGCCTCCTAGGCGTCGTCGGCGTCGCCGGTGCGCTCGGGGTTGTCGACGCCGATCAGACGGTTCCAAAGCTGGTAGTCCACCTCGTCCTTGGCCACGTACAGATTGTCGGGGCCGGCCGACATGTCGCCGCGGGCCTTGAACTCCTGGCAGTCGTGGCTTTGCAGATCGATATACACTGCGCCCTGGCGCAGGCGCTCGCCGCCGGGCACGATCGGGATGCGGCGCAGCTCGTCGTCCGTGAAGCCCTCGACGCGGCGGTGGATGCCCTTGTGCTCGTAGGCCGTGCGGGTAGTATCATCGGCGCCGAGGCTGCGCCCGCCGCGGTTCAGCCCGGCCTCCGGCGCGGGGTTGAGGTCCCGGCGCCACTCCTCCGGGTGCTGGTCGCCCGCATGGGTTTGTCGCTCTGTCATGCTGTTCCCCCATTTCTGTCAGGCGGCGCCCGCGCCGCCTCTCCCGGGGGATGTGCAATGGCCGTGCCAGCCGGAACGCACGCCGGAGGGGCGCGGCAAGGCAGCGTGGGGCCTGGCCGCCCTCGTGGTCTCGGCCTACCGGGGCTCCGTGACGCGCTTGATCGCCGCTTCTATGTCGAGGGGCGGGCCGCCGGGCTGGAGCCAGGCCAGGAACTCGACGTTGCCGGCCGGGCCAGTGATCGGCGAGCGCTCCAGGCCGCGCGGCGGCAGGCCGGCGGCCGTGGCGTCCTCCAAAACAGCCCGGAGCACCGCGCGGTGGACGGCCGGGTCGCGCACGACGCCGCCCTTGCCCACCTGCTCGGCCCCGGCCTCGAACTGTGGCTTGACCAGGGCGACCACCCAGGCGGCCGGGGCGATCAGCCCGGCCACCGCCGGCAGCACCAGCTTCAATGAGATGAAGGACACATCGATCACGCAGCAGTCGGCCAGGGGGGGAGTGGGGGAGGGGGATAGAATGGAGCTTTGCTCCCCGGGAGGTGGCGCGGCCGAGCCCGGGGCTCCCCCGTTCCCGTGTCCCCCCGTCCCCTTGTCCCCTTGTCCCCTCGTCCCCGCGTCCCCGTCGGCCGGGGGCAGGGCGTCGAGGTGGCGAATATTTGTGCGTTCGAGGACGACGACGCGGGGGTCGGCACGCAGGCGGTAGTCGAGGATGCCGTAGCCGACGTCGACGGCGTAGACCCGGGCGGCGCCGCGCTGGAGCAGCACGTCGGTGAAGCCGCCGGTGGAGGCGCCGGCGTCGAGGGCCACGAGGCCGCGCGGGTCGAGGGCGAAGGCGTCGAGGGCGTGGGCCAGCTTGAAGCCGCCGCGACTGGCGTAGGGCAGGGCGGCCGTCACCTCGACCTCGGCGGCCTCGTCTACCAGGGTGCCCGGCTTGCCGGCGGGCTGGCCGTTCACCCGCACGCTGCCGGCGAGCAGCAAAGCCTGGGCCTTGCTGCGCGTTTCGGCGAGGCCGCGGGACACCAAAAGCTGGTCGAGGCGCACCTTTGCCATCAGGAGCCCTGCCCCCCGAGCGCGGCCAGCTCGGCCTCCAGCCGGCGCACCTCCTCGCCGAGGTCGCGCACCATCGCGACGAGCCAGGCCGGCGGCGGGTTGTGCGGGTCCGTCAACTGCGGCCGCAGCCGCCGCAGCTCGGCCCGCCGCTGGCGCAGCTCGTCGGCCAGCAGCACCGCCCGCCGATCGTTCGGCTCGGGCGGCTCCGGCTCGCGTTCCAGGTAGCCTGTGAGCAGCTCGGTCAACAGCTCATCGAGCTCGCGCCCTTGATGGCGCAGCAGCCGGTCGAGCTTCGCCCGCTCCGCCGCCCCAAGGTAGACCCGGCTGGGGATTGTGAACTGTCCTTCGGCCATGGCTCGCTCCGTTCGCTCGCTGCGCTCGCCCGGGGACAGGGGGAAGGGGGGAGCGATCACGCTGCTCCGGGAACGCTCGTGGCGGAACATCCCCGTCCCCCTGTCCCCCTCCCCGTGTCTCCCCTTCTCACCTACCGCAGCTTCTCGCGCAGGTAGGCCTGGAGCTCGGCGATGGCGACCCGCTCCTGCCCCATCGTGTCGCGGTCACGCACAGTGACGGTGCCGGCGAGGGCGCCGTCCTTGCCCTCGCCGATGGTGTCGAAGTCGACGGTGATGCAGAAGGGCGTGCCGATCTCGTCCTGGCGGCGGTACAGCTTGCCGATGGCGCCGGTGTCGTCGTAGACGGTGCGCATGCCGTTCTCGGCCTGGAGCTGGCGCCGGATCTGGCGGGCGGTGGCGACGATCCCCTCGTGGTTGCGCTTGAGCGGGAAGACGGCGGCCTTGACCGGGGCGAGCCGGGGGCGCAGGTGCAGCACCGTGCGGTAGCTTTCGTCGAGGACGGGCTGGGCCTGGCCGCGCAGCTTCTTGCCGAGCTCGATCTGGTCGGCGCCGGGCATGGCCAGCAGGCTTTCCACCTCGGCGAGCCGCTCGGGGAGGGCCTGGCCGATCGCCTCGCCCTGGGCGAGCAGGGCGTCGCGCTGCTCGGCCCCGATCTTCTCGCTCTTGCCGGCCGACTTGAGAAAGGCGGCGAGGGCGTCGGAGACGGCCTGGAGCTTCTCGGGGGCGGGGGCCTTGACCATCTGCTCGTCGTAGGCCTCGCAGAGCACGGCCAGGGTGCAGCGGCCCACGCCGGCCGACGGCTCGATCACATAGGGCACGAGGTGCCGGTTGCTCGCCTGGTCGAAGTAAGTCAGGCGGGCGGTGCTGTCGGTGTTCGGGTTGACCCGCGCGGTCAGGTTCAGGCTGGCCTGATCCTTTGAGTGGGAGCCGAGGTCATAGTCGGTGCGGTTGGCGATGCCCTCGATCTCCTGGACGCCGATCGTCGGGTAGTCATACATCAGGTCGTAGGTGCGCTTGGAGTAGTGGGCCAGCTCATCGGCGGGCACGTCGTAGATCGTGATCTTGTCGCGCGGGACACCGATCCGCTCCCACCAGGCCAGGCGGGCCTCTAGCCAATGCTGGTGCCACTCCTCATCGGAGCCGGGGAGGACGAAGAATTCGATCTCCATCTGGTCGAACTCGCGCACGCGGAACAGAAAGTTGCGCGGGTTGATCTCGTTGCGGAAGGCCTTGCCGACCTGGGCGATTCCGAAGGGCAGCTTGCGGCTGGTGGTGGCCAGCACATTGGCGAAGTTGGCGAAGATGCCCTGGGCCGTCTCGGGGCGCAGGTAGGCGAACGAGCCGCTGTCGGCCACGGGGCCGACCTGGGTCTTGAACATCATGTTGAAGGGCCGGGGCTCGGTCAGGTCCTTCGAGCCGCAGTTCGGGCAGGCGCCTTTGATGTGGTCGGCGCGCCAGCGGCTCTTGCAGGTGCGGCAGTCGACGAGCGGGTCGTTGAATGTTTCCTCGTGGCCGGAGTACTTCCAGACGAGGCGGTTCATGAGGATGGCGGCGTCGAGGCCCTCCATGTCGTCGCGCTCGTAGACGTTGGTGCGCCACCAGTCGCCCACGATGTTGTTCTTGAGCTCGACGCCTAGGGGGCCGAAGTCGTAGGCGCCCTGGAGGCCGCCGTAGATCTCGCTGCCGGGGAAGATAAAGCCCCGGCGCTTGCAGAGCGAGACGATCTGGTCCATCGAGACTGCCGGCATGGTGCCCTCCTTGTCGGCGGTGCCCGGAGCAACAAAAAGCCCCAGGCGACGGATGATCGCCTGGGGACGCGTAGGAATCTACGCGCGGTTCCACCCCAGTTAGCGGCAGCGGCCGCTCACCTTCGTTCACACCGGCTCCCCGGCGCCCTTCCCCCGCCCCGTGCCGCCGGCCTCGCACCATCGCCGGCTCGCTGTGGGGCCGATCGCGGGGTACTCCTCCGGATCGTTGCCATCTCGCGGTGAGCATAGCACAGCGCCGCGCCCCCGTCAACCGCCCTCGAGCAAGGCTTTGGATCATCGGCTCCGGGCTTTAGGCGTGTCAGTGCGCATAGCCCATCCTTCCCAGGCTGCCCGGGCGGAATCTCCCGTGCGCGAACGAGGGATCTGCGGGTTGAGGATGCGGGGACGCCGGCGCATAATAGAGTGCCCCATCCCGTGTGGATTGCGACCGCTCGCGCCCCACGCCGCAGCGATCTCAGGAGCGTCACATGCCAACTTCCTACGCCTACCTGGGGCGGCTCACGGGCGCCGGCCTTGTGCTGGTGATAACGGTTGGGGCCGCACTGGCCTGGGGCGCGGCTCGCCCCCGCAGCGCCGCCGCCGTGGAGGCGAACGGCTGGAGCACGGGGCCGGACATGCCCGCGGCGGCCGGCGAGGTCGCCGCCGGGATCATCGGCGACACGCTGTATGTCGTCGGGGAAAGCAACAGCGCGACCTTCGCCTTCGACCTGAGCGCGGCGCGGTGGCGGTCGACGAGCGCGCTCGCCCGGCGGCCCTTCGCCGGCAACCACCACGCTGCCGAGGTGGTCCGTGGCAAGCTGTACCTGTTCGGCGGCCTCGGCAGCGGCTCCGGCGGCAAGGTGCAGATCTACGACCCCGCCGCGGATCGCTGGTCGCTCGGCGCCGACATGCCGTTCGCCGCCGGCTCCAGCTCCTCGGCCTTGATCAACGGCAAGGTGTACGTCGCCGGCGGGATCGTCGGGGCGAGCACCACCAACCGGGCTGCGGTGTACGACCCGGCGACCGACCGCTGGACCGAGGTCGCCCGTATGCGCGACGGGCGCAACCACGCCGCGTCGGCGACGGACGGCAGCAGGCTGTATGTGTTTGGCGGGCGCGGGCCGGGCAGCGGCGACAACAACACCGTCGCCAACGGCTTCGCCGACGTGCAGATCTACGACCCGGCGACCGACCGCTGGGTGTCCAGCAAGGAGGCCGACATCCGGCCTCTGCCGGTCGGGCGCGGCGGCATGGGCAAGGCGGTGTACGCCGGCGGCGAGTTTTATGTGCTGGGCGGCGAGACGGCGAACGATCCACGCGCCACGGCTTTGCGCGTCTACGACCGGGTCGATATCTACAACCCGCGCACGAACAGCTGGCGCACCGGGGCGAGCATGCTCACACCCCGCCACGGGATCTTCCCAATTCTCGACGGCGACCGAATCTACGTCGCCGCAGGCGGCACCAGGGCCGGCTTCTCCTCGTCGGGCGCCCTTGAAATCTATCATCTTGCCGCCGGCGACCCCCCCACGCCCTCCGCGACACGGACTCCCACCCCGACGAGCACCGCCACGAGCACGTCGACCAATACCCCGACCACCACCGCGACGACGACGCCGACTGCTACCGTGACGAACACCTCGACGAGCGCGCCGACGACGACGCCGACTGCTGCCGTCACGAACACCTCAACGAGTACGCCGACGAGCACCGCGACGGGTACCGCCACCCCCTCCGTGACGAGCGCGGCGACAGGCACTATTGTACTGTCCCCCACGCCGCTGCTCAGCCCCACCCCCACGACGACTGTGACCGCAGTTACACCCGTGCCGGCGCCCCGCGAGCCACTTTTTCTCCCACTCCTAGACGCGGGCCCCGCTCCGGCCACGCCTGCGGTTGGGGGCGCCTAACCCGGCCTGTCGGACGGCGGCGGGGACAACTAACACTGGGCGCCGCTCGACGCGGCTTTCGCCTTTTCAGCCGCGCGAACCCCAGGCCTTTGCCAAACTCCACCCTTCGTATCGCCCCCTGACAGGCCGATAGCCCAGGAGACCACAAGGGCACCCTGCTGGCCCAGCTACGCGCTCATTTTGGCGCGAAATCCGTCGTAGGGAGGGCTAGACAAAACTAATCACCGGGTTTATAGTGACTTCGGAAAGCTAGTAACTGGGTTAGGAGTTGGTGGATGTCGGTTCGGAACACGCTGCTTGGCTTGCTCGCCCAGCGGCCGCGCCACGGCTACGACCTTCACGGGGCCTTCGAGGCGCTGGCGGGCGGGCGCGACTTGTGGGAGCTTAAGCCGGCCCAGGTGTACGCGACCTTGGGGCGGTTGGAGGAGGGCGGCCTGGTCGTGCCCGAGCGGGTCGACCAGGAGAGCGGGCCGGAGCGCCGGATCTACGCGATCACGCCGGCGGGGCACGTCGAGCTGGAGCGCTGGCTGCGTACCCCGGTGGAAAGCCAGCACCAGCGGGACGAATTCTTCCTCAAGCTCATGCTGAGCGTGGCCACGGCCCTCGTCGACCCGTACGCCGTCATCCAGGCCCAGCGGGCCGGGCTGTTCCGCGAGCTGCACAGCTTAACCAGGCGGCGCAGCGGGATGAGCCCGGCCACCGCCCTTGCCCCGATCATGCTGCTGGAGCGGGCGGCGATGCACGTCGAGGCCGACCTGCGCTGGCTGGATATGCTCGAAGGCCGGCTGGACGAGATCCGCCGCCAGCCCCTCCCGGAGCCCGAGCCGCGCCCCCGCGGCCGCCCGCCGCGGTAGCTATTGCACGGCCATGCTTTCGCCAGAACAGGTGGCCCTATAGTGAAGCCCAATCAGGTCGAGCGCAACGTGGAAACGCAGCCAGGGCGGCGGAACGCCGGCTGAGTGGCTGAAGCGTTCTGCCCCGCGCTTCCAGACAAGGAGTTACACCATGGCAATTGTCGAGACACGCGTTCTCAGCAAGGTGTACGGCAGCGGCGATGTGACGGTGGCCGCCCTGCGCGGGCTCACCCTCGCGGTCGAGCCGGGCGCCTTTGTTGCGGTGATGGGACCAAGTGGCTGTGGCAAGTCGACATTGCTCCAGCTCCTCGGCGGGCTCGACCGCCCCTCGTCGGGCGACGTGCTGATCGAGGGCCGGGCCCTTGCCGGGCTCAGCGACGACGAGCTGACCGCCCTGCGCCGGCGCCGGATCGGCTTTGTGTTCCAGACCTACAACCTCATCCCGGTGCTCAGCGCCGTGGAGAATGTGGCCCTGCCCCTTGCGCTCGACGGGGTGCGCCCCGCCGAGGCCCAGGCCCGCGCCGCGACATGGCTTGAGCGCGTCGGCCTGGGCGACCGGCTGGAGCACCGGCCCAGCCAGCTTTCCGGCGGCCAGCAGCAGCGGGTGGCCGTCGCCCGGGCCCTGGTGGCCGACCCGGCGCTGGTCCTGGCCGACGAGCCGACCGGCAACCTCGACTCGCGCTCGGCCGACGCGATCGCCCAGCTGCTGCGCCAGGTCGCCGACAGCTGGGGCCGCAGCGTCCTGATGGTCACCCACGACCCGCGCATCGCGGCCTACGCCGACCGGATCATCTTCCTCAAGGATGGGACGATCGTCGACGAGACGCGGCTGGCCGCCGCGCCGCAGGCTGTTCTGGCCGCGGACGCGAGCCTGATGGAGGCGCGATGAACACGCAGCTCCTACTCGCCCGACGCTACCTGTGGGGTCGCCGGCTACGCGCGGCGCTGACCGCCCTGGCCGTTGTCTTCGGCGTAATGATCATGTTTGGCATGCAGGGAGTCATCCCCGCCGTGCGGGCCTCGTTCGACGCTAACCTGGCCGGCGCCGCCCACGGGGTCGACCTGATCCTCACCCGCGAGGGTGGGGCCCTGTTCCCGCAGACAGCGGCGGCGCAGGTGGCCGCCGAGCCGGGCGTGGCCCTCGTGCTGCCGGTGCTGGAGCGCCCCCTGCGGCTGCCGGCCGCGCTTCAGCCGCCCGTTGCCGACGGGCGCCCTATAGACGCGGTTGTGGTGAACGGGGTGGACCCGGCCGTTGCCGCGGCCGCCATCCCGATCACCCCGCTGGAGGGCGCGTGGTTCGGGGCGGGGGCCGGCGACGAGGCTGTGGTGCGGGCCAGCCTGGTGGAGCGGACGGGCATGGGCATGGGCGACCGGCTGCGCCTCCCCGCGGCCAGCGGCACGGTCGAGCTGACAATCGTCGGCGTTCTCCCGGAGCGACCGGTTTTCGGCGACGAGGAGCTGTTTGTCCCGCTCGCCACCGCCCAGGCGATCTTCAACCTCCCGGACCAGCTCAGCGCGATCACAGGCCAGTTCGCCGAGGGCGCCGACCCCGAGGCGCTGCGCGCAGCTATCCTCGCTCGCCTCGGGCCGGGTTATGCCGCCGGCGCCGTCGAGGCCGGCGGGAGCGAGTGGGACGCCGTGCTCCAGATCGGCGAGGTGGCCTTTATGCTCTTCGGCGGGCTCGCGCTGGCGATGGGCGGGTTTATCATCCTGAACAGCTTCCGCACCGGCGTGGCCGAGCGCCGCCGCGACATCGGGATGCTGCGGGCGATCGGGGCTTCGCGCCGGACGGTAGTGGGCGTGGTGGTGGCCGAGAGCCTGCTCCTTGGCGCGGCGGGCACGGCCGGGGGCCTTGTCGCCGGCTATGTGCTCGTCTCGGGGCTGCTCCTGGCGCTGGGGCCGACGTGGGCGCGCTACTTCGGGGCGCCCCTGGGCCAGCCGAGCTTCGGCCCGCTCGCGTGGGCCCTGAGCCTGGGCCTGGGCCTGGGGGTGCCACTGCTGAGCGGGCTGCTGCCGGCCCTCGCGGCTGGACGGCTTTCGCCGCTGGAGGCGCTGCGCCCGTCGGGGGGCGACGAGGTGCGGGGCAGGGCAGGCCGGAGGCGGGCGGCCGCCGGGGGCGCGCTGCTGGCCCTTGCGGTGGGCGGGCTGCTCAGCGGCGAGGCGCGGCTGGGGATGCTCGGCGCGCTGCTGTGCCTGGCCGGGCTGATCGTGGTCGGGCCGCTGCTGGTGCCGCCCCTCGCGCGCCACGGCGGCCGGCTGATCCAGCGGCTGTTCCCGGGCGAGGCCGGCCTGGCCCAGGGCAACCTCCTGCGCAACCCCGGCCGGGCGGCCGTGACGGCGTCGGCGATGCTCATCAGCCTGGCCATCCTGGTGGCGCTCGGCGGCCTGAGCACCACCTTTACGCGCGGCCTGCTCGGCTACCTCGAGCAAAGTATGCGCGCTGACTACCTGATTGTGCCGGAGGCCCTGATCCTCGGCCAGGGCAACGTCGGGGCCGGCCCGGAGCTGGCCGAGCGGCTGCGTCATACGCCCGGCGTTGCCGCCGTCACCACGCTGCGCCAGGCGAGCGGGCAGGTGGCGGGCGCCGAGGCGCAGCTGGTCGGGATCGACCCGGCCAGCTACCCCGAGCTCGCCGGCCTGCTCTTCACGGCGGGCGAGCCGGGGGCGGCCTACGGGCGGCTGGCCGAGGGCGGCGCGGCGATCGTGAATGGGGTGCTGGCGGCGCGAGCCGGCCTCGCCGTCGGCGACAGCGTGGAGCTGGCGACGCCGAACGGCCCGCGGAGCTATGAAGTGGTCGGGGTCGGGATCGACTACCTGAACTCGCGGCTGGCGACGGCGTACATCAGCCAGGCCGACATGGCCGCCGACTTCGAGCAGCGCAACGACGTCATGCTCATGGCCAACCGGGCGCCGGACGCGGCCCCCGAGGCGATCGAGGGGGCGCTGCTGGAGCTGACCAGGGACTACCCGGCCTTTTCGCTGATCTCGTTCGCCCAGTGGCGCGAGGAGCAGGTCGCGGGCAACCAGGTTCGCACCAACATCCTCGGCGTGCTGATGGCGGCCCTGGCCGTGCCCTCGTTGATCGCGCTCGCCAATACGCTCGGGATCAACGTGCTGGAGCGCACGCGCGAGCTGGGGATGTTGCGGGCGATCGGGGCGACGCGGGGCCAGATCCAGCGGATGATTGTCGCCGAAAGCCTGCTGCTGGCCGCGCTTGGGGTGGGCGGAGGGGTGCTCGCGGGGGTTGGCCTCGGCTACGCGCTTGTCGGCGCGATCAACCGCGGCGGGCTGAGCTTCCCCTACACCTTCCCGGCGGGTGGGATCGTCGTCGCGGTCACGGTCGGCGTCTTGTTCGCGGTGCTCGCCGCGCTGCTGCCGGCGCGGCGGGCGGCCAGGCTCGACATCGTGGCGGCCCTGCGCTGGGAGTAGCGCCGCGGGCGACGGCCGACAAGCGGGGAGTCCTGCCCTTGCCTGGGGCGGGGCTCTCTGCTATAGTCGGGCCGGCGTGGGGCCGGGCGAGAGCCTTTGGGGCAAGGAGCAACACAGCGATGCGTTATACGATCAGCGGCGAGATCGCGCAGCTCGCGCGCCTGGAGTTTGCGCTGGACGAGGCCGTCTGGTTGAGCAAGGGCTCCCTGGTGGCCTACTCGGACGGGGTGCAGTGGCGGCCGCGCGTGCCCGGCGGGCTGGGCGGGGCGGTACGGCGCTCGCTCGCCGGCGAGGGCGTGTCGCTGACCTACGCCGAGGCCGAGGGCGAGGGGCAGTTCGCCCTTGTCGCATCAAACGCCCCCGGGCATATCACTGCGTGGGACTTGGCGGGCGGGCCGGTAGTCGCCACGCGCGGCTCGTTTCTCGCGGCGTGGGGCGAGGAGGTCGACATAACGGTGGTGATCGCCCGCAGGGCCGGCGCGGCATTCTTCGGCGGCGCCGGGCTGTTCCTCCAGCGGATCGCCGGGAGGGGCACGGCGCTCATCCACGGTAGCGGCGACTTCGAGCGCCGCGAGCTGGCGGCGGGGGAGCGGCTCGTCGTCAGCACCGGCAACCTAGCCGCCTTTAGCGACAGCGTGGACTACGACATCCAGACCGTCGGCAGCGTTGGCCGGGCAATGTTTGGCGGCGAGGGCATCTTCATGACCCGCCTGACCGGCCCGGGCACGGTGCTGCTCCAAAGCCTGAAGCGGAGCACCCCGGCGACGGCCGCCACGGCCGGCGGGTGAAACGGGCCGGAGCGGCGGCGGGGGGGCGCCCCTGCTCGCCCGCCACCCCGCCCCGCCCCCCTGTCCCCAGCACGACCCGCGTCCCTCCTGTCGCCCACCCTGCAACGAGCCGGCGCGATTCTGGTACACTTGCGAGCGGCCGGCTCCGCTGGTGCCGGAGGTTTGTGTGGGAGGCTCCGATGAACCGTGCGCAACGTGGTGGGCTTGACAGTGTGGCACTCGCGCTGATCCCCCTGGCGATCGCGATCAATATTGTGATCGGCACCCTCGTCAACGGGCTACCGTTCTACCTCGACAGCATTGGGACCGTGCTGGTGGGCGCGCTGCTCGGCCCGTGGGTGGGTCTGCTGACGGGCGTGCTGTCGAACGTAATCTGGACCCTGCTCGGCCAGCCGGTGGCGATCTGGTTCGCCTATGTCGCCGGCACGATCGGGCTGGTGGCCGGCTTCGCCGGGCGGGCCGGCGCGTTTCTCCGCCCCTCGCCGCGCTGGCTCGGCACCCTTGTCGGCGGGGTGTTCCTGTTCGCCCTGACCCTGTTCCTGATGACCTTTCTGAACCGCAGCGTCAACGCGGAGGGCCGTGTCAGCTTCCCCTCCGCCGCCGACCTGGTGGCCGCCTACCCCCTTGTCTTTCTCGTGGCCGCGGCGGCTGGGCTAGCGCTCGGCTACTTCCTGCTGCGCAACGCCGGCTACGCCGGGCTGGTCGGGCTGCTCACCGGCGTGGTCGCCGCCATCCTGTCCGCGCCGATGTCGGCCTACCAGTTCGGGGGGGTGACGGGGTCGGGCACCGACGCCCTGGTGGCGGCTTTCCGCGCCAGCGGCGCCGGCATTCTGGAGTCAACCCTGGCCCAGGGCACCGTGTCAGACCCCTTCGACAAGCTGACCTCGTTCCTGCTGGTGTGGCTGATCGTCCAATCGCTGCCGCGCCGGCTGTTGCTGCGCTTCCCGAACACGCGCGCGGCCGCCTCGCGCTAGAACACCCGTCGATCCTCCCCGCAGCGCGCCGCGGCCAGCCCGCGGCGCGACCACGAGCGATGCAGTCGGTTTACCTCCCGGGCAGGAGCGCGCTGCACGCGCTCCACCCGCTCACCAAGCTGTTCGGCGCCGCTCTGTTGATCGGCGCGACGTACCTGCTGCCCGTGTGGTGGGCGCCGCTGGCAGTCTGCGCCCTTGTGCTCGCCCTGGCCGCGCCGACGATTGGGGCGGGCGCGCTTCTGCGGCCAGTGCTGGCGGTGCTGCTGCCACTGCTTCTGTCGCTGCTGCTGATCCAGGGCATTCTGTTCCCGCCCGAGCGGACCGAGCCGATCGCGCTCGGGCCGCTCACCCTGTGGGGCGACGGCCTGCGCTTTGCCGGCCTCATCGCCGCGCGGCTGCTCGCCCTGGCGATGAGCACCCTGCTGGCCCTGCGCACCACCCACCCGGCCGATCTGGTCTTCGTCCTTGCCGAGCGCGGCCTGCCGCGCGGGGTCGGCTATGTGCTGCTCGTGGCGCTCCAGCTGGTGCCCGATATGGCGGCGCGGGCCGGCGCGGTGCTGGAGGCCCAGCGCGCCCGCGGCCTGGAAACGGGCAACCCGGTGCAGCGGCTCGCCGGCCTGCCGGGCCTCGTCGGCCCGCTCCTTGTCGGGGCCCTGGCCGACGTGGAAAGCCGGGCCATGGCGATCGAGGGGCGGGCCTTTTACGCGCCCACCCCGCACAGCAACCTGCGCCGCATCCCCGACAGCCCCGGCCAGCGGGCCGCCCGCGGGTTGATGCTGCTCGCCCTCGCCGCGCTCATCGCCTGGCGAGCCATCGCCGCCTTTGGGGTGCTGCCGTGAGCCCGGCGATCGTGCTCCAGGGCGTCGGGTTCAGCTACCTGGGCGGCGAGCGCCCCGCCCTCGACGAGGTGTCGCTGGAGGTGGCCGCCGGAAGCATCCACGCCGTGGTGGGGCCGGCGGGGGCCGGCAAGAGCACACTCTGCGCCCTCTGCGCCGGCTTTATGCCCGGCTTCTTCCAGGGCGAGGCCCGCGGCACCGCCACGGTGGACGGCCAGGACGCGCTGGCGCTGTCGCCCGGCGAGCTAGCCCGCCACGTGGCCCTAGTCGGCCCCGACGCCTTCAGCCAGATTTCAGGGGCGCGCTTTTCGGTCTTCGAGGAGGTCGCCTTCGGGCTGGAAAACCTCGGCATGCCCCCGGCGGAGATGGTCGGGCGGATCGAGTGGGCCCTGGCCGCCCTTGAGCTGAACGAGCTGCGCGACCGCTCGCCCTACGCCCTGTCCGGCGGGCAACAGCAGCGCCTCGCGATCGCCAGCGCCTTGGCCATGCGCCCGGCGGTGCTCGCGCTCGACGAGCCGAGCGGCCAGCTCGACCCCTTCGCCGTCCAGCGGCTTGGCCGGATCCTACGCGCCCTCACCGCCCGGGGCGTGACCATCCTCCTCGCCGAGCACCGCCTTGAGTGGGTTGCCGGCCTGGCCGACGCAGTCAGCCTGCTCCACGCCGGCCGGCTCGTCGCCACGGGCGGCCCCGAGCTACTGGCCGGCCCGGCGATGGCGACGGCCGGGCTCCCCCTACCTCGCCCCGCCGCCATCGCCGCGCAAGCCCGCGCGGCCGGCCACTTCCCCGCTGACGCGGACCTGCCCGCTACCGTCGATGGGCTGGTTGCCGCGCTCCAGCCCGCCGCCGCCCCGGCGACCGCCTGGTTGCGGGGGCTGGCCCACGATGGGGACGGGGGCGCCCGGCCCGAGGGCGCGCCGATCGTGGTGGTGGAGGAGGCCCGCTTCCGCTACCCGAGCGGCGTGGAGGCGCTGCGCGGGGTGTCGCTGGCGGTGGGGGCTGGCGAGCAGGTGGCGCTGCTCGGGCGGAACGGCGCCGGGAAAAGCACCCTGCTCCGCCACCTCAACGGGCTGCGCCGGCCCAGCGCCGGGCGAGTGCTGGTGGCGGGCGAGGACACGCGGCGGATCTCGGTGGCCCGGGCGGCGCGCCAGGTCGGGCTGGTGTTCCAGGACGTGCGCAACCAGCTGTTCGCGCGCACCGTCCGCGAGGAGCTGCGCTACGGCCCGCGCAACCTCGGCGTGCGCGGCGCCGCCCTGGAGGCCAGGGTGGACCAGGCCCTGGCTGCCCTCGGGCTGGAGGGGCTGGCCGACGAGCACCCCTACGATCTGCCGCTCTCGACGCGCCGGCTGGTGGCCGTGGCCGCGGCCCTGGCGATGGGCCCGGCGCTGCTCGCGCTCGACGAGCCGACGGCGGGCCTCGACGGCGCCGCCGTGGCTCGCCTCGCGGCCCTCATCCGCGACCGGGCGCGGGCCGGCGGCGCGGTGCTCGTGGTCAGCCACGACCTCGACTTCTGCCGCGAGGCTTTGTCCCGCGTGGTGCTCATGGCCGATGGCCTGATCCTCCTCGACCAGCCCTGGTCCGCCCTCGACGACGCGGCCATCGCCGTTCTGGAGGGCCAGGTCGGCCTTCCAACCGACCTCCTCGCTGTGCGGCGGCTGGCGGCGGGGGAGGCTTCGGGGGTTTGACTGCGGCTGCGCGCTTCCGCGCTTCCGCGGTGAACGCCGCCCGGCGGCTACCGGTGTAGCAGCGGCAGGAACAGCGGCCGCAGCGGGGGCGGCGGGTTTTCGCCCGGCGCCGGCCGGGGCCGACCAGCTCGAAGACGGCGCTGTGGCTGTCGCGCAGGGCGACGGCCTCGGGGCGGTTGACGGGCAGGGGGGGTGTAGGCGGGCACGGGGGCGGGCTGGAGCCGGTACTCGGCGCGGGAGACGGGCCGCGCTAGGTTTGGCGGCAGACGCGATGGGGCGCGCCCGGGCCAGCGCAGCGGCCGGCGGGGCAATGTCCGCCAGCGCCGCTCGTCAGGCGCCGCGGGTGAGGGCGGACAGGAGCTCGGCGGCACGGGCGACCTCGGCGGCGACCTCGGCGGGGGACAGCCGGTCGGTGTGGACGGTCCAGTCGGCGAGGGCGTAGAGGGGCTGGCGGCGCTCCTTGAGAACGCGCAGGCGGTCGAGGGGGTCGTCGCCGGCGAGCAGGGGGCGTTTGGCGTCGGGGTCGTCCCGCTCGCGCTGGCGGGCGAGGCGGGCGAGCAGCGTTTCGGGGCGGCCCTCCAGGGCGACCAGCCAGCCGGAGCCCGCCATGAGGGCCCGGTTCTCGGGGCGCAGCACGGCGCCGCCCCCCGTGGCGACAACGGCGGGGCCGGCGTGTGCGACCTCGCGCAGCGCCGCCGTCTCGCGCTCGCGGAAGCCGTCCTCGCCCTCGGCGGCGAAGATCGCGGGGATGTCCAGGCCGCTGCGCTCGACAATCAGGCGGTCGAGGTCGTAGACGGGCCAGCCGAGGCGCACGCCCACCAGCCCCGCCACCGTCGACTTGCCGGTGCCGCTGAACCCGATCAGATAGATGCTCCGGGCCATACCCCCCCCTCGCTCGCGTTCCGTCGCCGGCGATCATAGGGGAGGGCCCCGCCCGCGTCAAGCCGGCCCGGCCCGATGGCTCTTTGGAGCATTGCCGGGCGGGGGGCGGCGGCGTACCCTAGGGGCGGCCCGCCTGTGGGCCGCCCACACCTGTGCTCTCGTCGTAGCAGACAAGAAAGGGTTTCCTATGTACGCACTACCGCACGCCCTGACGCGGATCGTGCTCGCAACCGCCGGGCTGCTCGCGCTGCTCGCGCTGCCCGGCCCGTCCCACGCCCAACCGCGCGAGCGCTGCTTCCCCGAAACCGGCTTCTGCGTCCGCGAGCCCATCCTGAGCTACTGGGAGCGCAACGGCGGGCTGGCCGTGTTCGGCTACCCGATCACTGAGCTGCGCACCGAGACGGTCGAGGGCAACTGGACCGGGCCGGTGCAGTGGTTCGAGCGCGACCGGCTGGAGGACCACAGCGCCGACGGCCTCGGCGTGCTCGCCGGCCGCCTCGGCGCGACCGTGCTGGAGATGCAGGGCCGGCCCTGGACAACGCTGCCCCAGGTGGGCGGCGCGCCGGCGGGCTGCCGTTTCTTTCCCGAGACCGGCCACTCGCTCTGCCCGCCCTTCCGCGCCTACTGGGAGCGCAACGGCGGCCTGGAGCGCTTCGGCTACCCGCTCAGCGAGCCGGCCGATGAGGCGATCGGCGACTGGCGGGGGCCCGTCCAGTACTTCGAGCGCCGGCGCATGGAGCACCACCGCGAGAACGCCGGCACGCCGTACGAGGTCCTGCTCGGCCTGCTCGGCCGCGACGTGCTGCGGGCCCGGCCCGCGGGCGACGCCGCCGGCCGGATCGTCTTCACCTCGACCCGCAGCGGTAACCAGGATATCTGGTCGGTGCGCCCCGACGGGAGCGGCCTGATCAACCTGTCCAACAACCCCGGCGCCGACGACTTTCAGCCCTCGGCCGCGCTGAACCGCTCGCTGATCGCCTATGTCGTCGGCACCCCGGTGACCCAGAGCCAGGACATCTGGCTCATGGCCGCCGACGGCAGCGGCCGGCGCCAGCTGACCACCAACCCCACCGCCGACTGGTCGCCGGCCCTCGCGCCCGACGGCTCGCGGGTGGCGTTCGTGTCGGACCGCGGCGGTAGCGCCGACATCTGGGTGATGAACACCGACGGGACGGGCGAGGCCGTGAACCTGACCGGCTCGGCCCCCGGCGCCCAGTATGCCCCGGCCTGGTCGCCCGACGGCACCCGGATCGCCTATGTGTCGGACGAGACCGGCATGCCGAACATCTATGTGATGCGGGCCGACGGCACCGAGCGCTACAACCTGAGCAACGACCCGGGCAAGCGCTACAACAACCCGGCCTGGTCGCCCGACAGCGCGCGGATCGTGTATGAGTTCGACTACACCTCGCGCGACCAGGATATCGAGACGATCAACGTCGACGGCACGGGCAAGACGTTGGTCGTGGCCAGCTACATCTCCGAGAGCAACCCGGCCTGGTCGGTGGACGGCCGCTCGATCGCCTTCGAGATGGAGGGCGATATCTATGTGGCCGACCTGGGCGGGACCGAGACGCGCAACCTGACGAACAGCCCCGAGGCCCTGGACCGGGATGTGACCTGGGCCCGGTAGGGCGGGCGCGAAGGGGGCGAGCGCGCGGCGGCAATGTGTGTCGCCGCGCGTAACGTCCGGCCGGCCACGGAGACCATAGATCAGCGGCCCCGCGCGGCCAACAGGTTGTGGCGCCACGCGGGGCGAAACGAAAGGTGGACGAGCATGGCCACAAGCCTGATCACCTGCCGGGAGCTGGTCGAACGGGCCACCCACTATATGGAGTTGGCCCTCGCGCCCGAGGCCAGGCGCGAGGTCGAGGCGCACCTGGCGGGCTGCCCCCACTGCCGGACCTACCTGGAGCAGCTCGACTGGACGATCCGGCTGCTCGGGACTCTCCGCGAGCAGTCGGCCGCCCTCCCGCCCCATATCGCGGACCACATGCGCCAGCTCTGGCGCCAGGTTCGTGGTACGCCATAAGGGCCGCAGACACGGCCCTTCCCTCGCGGGGCGGTCCGGCGCAAGCCGGGCCGCCCCAATTTGGTACAATAGCGCGGCGGTTCCGGATGGAGCGAGGTGAGTACGGTGGCTTGGACGCGGGGGACGCCCCTGAGCCTGATCGCCCTGGCGATGGTGCTGGCGGGGGCGCTTGTGGCGGCGGCCGCGCTGCGCCCGCAGCCGTGGCGGCTCCAGGTCGGCGCGCCGGGCGACGCTTACTTTCTGTCCAACGCCTACCCTCCTGAGCGCGGCGAGACGCCGCTGCGCTGGGCTCGCGCCACGACGGCGCTTCACCTCCACGGCGCCTACCCCGGGGCCGCCGCCGTCGAGCTGCGGTTGTTCCGCGACCCGGCGGCCACAGCAGGCCGGGCGTGGCCCCTGGAGCTGCGGCCCACCAACGGCGAGCCCGCCCGCTTCATGGCGGCGCCGGGCTGGCGGCGCTACCAGCTCGCCCTCCCCCCGGGCGCCGCCGCCGCCCCGCTAACCCTCGTCGGCCCCACCTTTCAGCCTGGCCCCGGCGACCCGCGCAACCTCAGCGTGGCCATGTCCGAGCTCCGAGTTGCCCCGCTCACCGGCGCGCCGCCGCTGGGGGCGGCCGCCGGGCGGGGGGGCTGGCTCGCCGGCCTGCTCGCCCTCGCGGCCGGCGCCATAGCCCTCATCGACGCCTGGAGCCTCGGCGCCGCTGGGGCGCCGGGCCGGCCGTGGCGGGCCTTCGTGCTCGTCGTGGGCCTGGGCGCCGCGGCTGTGGCCTGGGCCTGGCTCGGGCCGGCCTCCTTCGCGTGGGCCCTGCCGGCCAACTGGCTGTTACTCGCGCTCGGCGCGCTGCTGCTCGCCGCCGCCGCCGCCCTCCACCTGGGCGGCTCGCAGGCGTGGGGCCGGAGCGGCGCGCCGACGACGGCCAGGGTCATCGCCCTCGGCGCCGTTGCCGCGCTGGGGCTGGCCCACGCGGCGCTGCTGCCGGGGCTGCCGTCGCTCTGGCAGCAGACGGGCGCCCTCCTGATCCTGCTCGGGCCAGGGGCGCTGGCGGCGCTGGCCCTCCTTTGGGACGAGGCGGATAGCGCCGAGCGGGCCTTCGCCGCGGTCGCGGGGGGGCTGGGGGTCGCGGCGCTCCTGATGCTCGCGCTGCACGCGCTGCCCGGGGCGCCGCCCTGGTGGCTCCCGCTCCTCGCCGCCGACACCCTGAGCGCCGCCGGGCTCGCCGCCCTCCTGGCCCGGCGAGGCCCGCTGGCCCCGCCCCAGCGGGCCCGCCCGCAGCGCTGGCTGGCCCTGCCGCTGCTGCTCGGGGGGGCCCTGCGGCTGTGGGGCCTCGGCACGAGTCAGTTTCAGGGCGACGAGGCCTACGCCATGCTGCTCGCGAACGGCGTGGCCCGCGGGCTGGACGAGGTGCTGCTCGTCCACCTGAAGGGGCCGGTGGAGGCGCTGCTGCCGGCTGGGCCCCTCGCCATCACCGGCACGATCGCGGAGGCGTCGGCCCGGCTGCCCTTCGCGCTCGCGGGCGTGGGGCTGATCCTGGCGGCGTGGGCCCTAGCCGGGCGTTTAATCGGCGGGCGGGCGGGCGACGTGGCCGGGTTCGCGGCCGCCCTGGCCGTAGCCGCCGACGGGCTGCTGCTCGCCTTCGGGCGGATCGTCCAATATCAGATGATGGTCGCCCTGATGTCGGCGGCGGCCCTGTGGCTGTGCTGGCGATTCTACGAGGGCGCGGCGGCCCGACGGACCTTGCCTGCCGCCGCCCTCTGCGCCGCCGTGGCCGTGCTCGCCCACTACGACGGGATCTACGTCGCCCCGGCGATGGGCTGGCTGGTGCTCGCCGGGGGCTGGCGGCGCCGGTGGCGCCCGGCAGCGTGGCTCGCCGGGGTGGGGTCGGCGGTGGCCGTGGGGCTGATCCTTTCGCTCAGCTTCTACCTGCCGTTCGTGCGGCACGAGCACTTCGCGTCAACGGTCTACCACCTGGAGACGCGCAGCGGCCAGGCCGGCGGGGTGATCTTCTACAACAACCTGCCGGGCTACGCGGCGCTGCTGAGCGTCTACGCCACGCGCTACGTCGCGACCTTCGCCGCGCTGGCCCTGCTCGGCGCCCTCGCCGCCCTGCTCGCGGCCTACCTGCGGCCACGCCCCCTCGGCGCCGTGCTCGCGCTCTGGCTCGCCGCCGGCGGCCCGGTCGCCCTGCTCACGGCGCGCGCCCTGTCGCTCGGGCCCGACGCGAGCCTGGCGATCTGGCTTGTCGCGCCGCCCCTCGCCGCCCTCTGCCTGGCCCCGCGCCTGCCGGCCGGGCTGCGGGCGCTCGCGCTCTGGCTGGCCGCCGCGCTGACCGCCCACGCCTTCCTGATCGCCGACCCGCGCACCCACTTCTACACCGCCCACCTGGCGGGCTGGCTGCTCGTGGGCTGGGGGGTCGCCCGCCTCTGGGCGCTGGCCGAGGGCCGGGGTTCGGGAGCGCTGCGCCCCACCATCGCCGTCGCCGGCGGCGCCGCGCTCACGCTCGGCCTAGCCTACACGGGAATGGTCGTCCTGCGGCCGTGGCCCGAGTATGAGCGGGCCTACCCGGCCACCCTGCTGCCCTTCTACACTCCGCCCGGCGGCGAAACCCTGCCCGACGACGGGCTGTTCGGCTTCCCCGCCCGCGACGGCTGGAAAGCCGCGGCGCAACTGTTCGCGACGGGGGAGCTGCGCGGCGCGATCGACACCAACCAGAAGATCTTCACCGCCGGCTGGTATATGCGCGGCCAGTTCCGCTGCCAGCGCGACCCCGACTACTTTCTCACCGCCACTGGCGCCACCCCGCTCTACATCCCGCCCGGCTACAGCCTCGCCGTCGCCGTGACGGTCGACGGCGTCGAGGCACTGCGGATCTACAGCCGCGCGCCTGTAGCTGGCCCGCCCCGCGTCGTGGACGCCGCCGCAGCCGCCGCCTACGACGCCGCGCCGGTGCCCAGCTTCCCGCTACGCCGCCTGCTCACGGGGGTAGTGCCACAGACAACGCTGGAGGCCGCCTGGCGCGACGGGTTCGCGCTGCGCGGCTTCGACCTCGACCGCGCGGAGCTCGGCCCCGGCGAGATCTCGTTCCTCACCCTGTACTGGCGGGCCAGCGCCTACCTCCCGCCCACCCTGGAGCCGGCGGTGCAGGTCCGCGACGGGGCCGGCCGCGTCGTCGGGGAGGCGGAGCCGTTTTGCAACCCCGTCTCCCCCGACGACTGGCGCCGGACCTATGTGAGCGACACCCCCTTTCGGCTCGCGGCCGACGGCCTCGCGCCCGGCGTGTACACGCTCCACGCCGGCGTACGCGACCGGGCGAGCGGCGCGTGGGCGACGCTCCAGGATGGGGGCGAGCTGCTGGAGCTGACGACGATCCGGGTGCGGTAGAGCGGGTGCGCCCATGGGCTCGGCGGCGCCGGGCAGCGGTATGAGCGGGGCATGGCCCCGAAAGGAGCTGTGATGCGAGAGCCGCCGGCCCTACTCGACCCTGAGCGGCTGCGGGAAGCCCTGGAGGCGGCATACGGGCTCGCCGTGGCCGATCTGCGCTTTCTTCCGCTCGGTTACGACTCGTCGGCCTGGGTGTACCGGGTGGAGGGGGCCGACGGCGTCCCTCGCTTCCTCAAGCTCCGCGCCGGCCCGCTCAACGTGGCTGGCCTCCGCGTGCCCCACCTGCTCCACGCCTCCGGCGTGCCCGGGATCGTCGCGCCGCTCCCCAGCCGCGCGGGGGAGCTGTGGGCCACGCTCGACTCCTTCGCCATGATCCTGTACCCCTTCGTGGACGGGCCGGCCGGCATGGCCGCGGGTCTGACCGACGCCCAGTGGGTCGCCTATGGCGCGGCTCTGCGCGCCGTCCATGCCACGCCCGTGCCGCCGGGCCTGGCCGCCCTCATGCGCCGCGAAACCTACGCCCCGCCCGGCGCCGACACGCTGCGGGAGGTGGACGTGGCGCTCCAGGCCGGCCCCGACGACCCGGCCGCGCGCAGCCTGGCGGGCCTCTGGCGGGGCCGGCGCGGCGAGATTTTAGGGCTGCTGGAGCGGGCCGAGGGGCTTGGGCGGAATCTGGCGGCGCGCGAGCTGCCCGAAGTGCTCTGCCACGGCGACATCCACACCGGCAACGTGCTGCGCGACGGCGCGGAGCGGGTGTGGCTTGTGGACTGGGACGAGGCGGTGCTCGCGCCGAAGGAGCGCGACCTGATGTTTGTCGTCGGCGGGATCAGCGCGCAGCTCGTGAGCCCCAGCCAGGAGGCGCTCTGCCTCCAGGGGTACGGCGAGGCGCCGATCGACCGGGCGGCCCTCGCCTACTACCGCCACGCCTGGGCCGTCTCCGACATCGCCTCCTTCGCCGCCGACGTGCTGTTCCGCCCCGACCTCAGCCCCGCGGCTCGCGCCCACTCGGCGAGCATGCTCACTCGCTTGTTCGCGCCTGGCGAGATCATCAGCATCGCGGCGGCGGAGCCGGCGTAGGGGCGGGGCTCACCCGCGCACGAGGGCGAGCTCACAGCTAAAGCCCGGGCCGAGCACCGCCAGCACCCCGTACTCGCCGGGGCCGGGCGCGCCGGCGCGCATGAACTGCTCCAGCACAAAGAACACGGTCGCCGACGACATGTTGCCGTAGTCGCGCAACACCTGGCGGGTGTGGGTGAGCCGCTCCGGGTCGATGCCGAGGGCCGACTCATAGGCCGTGATCACCTTTGCGCCGCCCGGGTGCAGGACCCAGTGGTCGATGTCGTCGAGGCCCAGGCCGTGGGGCGCCAGCAGCTCGGCGATATTGTCGCGCATCAACATCTGCACGATGCCGGGGATGCGCGGCGAGAAGACTACCCGGAAGCCGCTGTCGACCGTGTCCCAGCCCATCACCTCCAGCGTGTCGGACCAGAGCGTGCTCTGGGTGGCGAGGATGTCGAGGGGCCGCGCGGCGGGTGGCTGGGCCACGGCGTCGCCGGCCACCACGACGGCGGACGCACCATCGGCGAAGAGCGAGGTGGCGATCAGGTTGCGCGTGGTCAGGTCGTCCCACTGGAAGGTGGCGCTGCAGATCTCGACGCACACGAGCAGCACCCGCTGGTCGGGGAAGGCCCGCGCGTACTCGTAGGCCCGCGACAGCCCGCCGATCCCGCCCGCGCAGCCCAGCCCCCAGATCGGCGTGCGCCGGGTGTGGGGGCCCATCCCCATGCGGTTGATCAGCCGCGCGTCGAGGCTCGGCGCGGCGATCCCCGTCGTCGATACGACAATCACGTGGTCGATCTGCTCGGGCGCCAGCCCGGCCTGGTCCAGGCAGGTGCGGCTGACCTCCTCGCTCAATGCCAGCGCCACCCGGACGAAATGATCGTTGCACTCCTTGAAGGAGTGGGGGGTCAAGAACCACTCGGGCGGCGCCGCGAAGTAGCGCCGGTCGATCTGGGCGTGGGCGAAGACCGGCAGGTAGCGATCAATCTGGGGGAAGGCGCCGGCGAAGTGGCTGCGGGCCATCTCGCGGACGAGCTCCTGGGAGAACGGGTGCGGGGGCAGGGCGGTCGCAACTGCTTGGATCGTTGGCACGCTAGGGCCCTTCTAGGTGTATTTCGGGCAGAGATCGTTGGCCCTTTCTAGCAAGAACCATTCCGTACGCGAACCATCTTGTCGCTCACAGGCCGAAGACCTGGAGCGCGAGCGGGGGCTGCAGGAGCGTGTGCGGCGGCTTCAGCATGTGCATAACCTGAATAAAGGCCTGGAACACCTCGGGCCGTTCGGCGGCGCGGGCCATGGTGCGGTCGACGTACCAGTGCAGCAGCCGCGTCGAGGGGCGGCGGCGGCCCTCGGTCGAGGGGTAGCGAAAGTCCTCGCCGGTGGCGAGCAGCCAGGGCAGCCGGTTGGTGGCCGCGAGGCGGCGCTGGAAGCGGTGGGCCCAGCCGGGGCGGCCCCAGTCCTCGCCCAGGCAGGACTCCAGGGTGAGGGCGCCGCGCGCGGCGTTGGTCATGCCCTGGGCGTAGTAGGGGTTCAGCGCGCAGACGGCGTCGCCGAGGGCGATGAAGCGCTCGGGCCAGCGGGCGGCCCGCTCGTAGTGGCGCAGCCGGTTGGCGCTGCGGCGGAAGCCGACGATCGGCCCGAGGGGCGTGGCCCGGGCGAGGATGTCGGCCAGCGTCGGGTCGGGGAGGCTGCGGGCGAAGGCGAGGAAGCCGGCCTCGTCGGTCGGGGGGTAGTCGCGGGCGGCGCCGGCCAGGGTCACGATCCAGCGGCCGTGCTCCTGGAGGGTCATGGTGCCGGTGCGGGGGTTGTGCGGCGGCCGGCTCTGGATCAGGAGCACCTTCCAGCCCGGGTCCTCGTCGGGGAGGGCGTACAGCCGGCTGGCGTAGCCCAGAAAGGCGCTGACGTTGCTTTCCTGCGCCGGCGGGTGGCCGAGAACGGCGAGCCACTCCGGCGCGCGGCTGCTGCGCCCGCTGGCGTCGACCACGAGGTCGGCGCGCAGCTCGACGGGCTCGCCGCCCCCGCGCGGGTTGAGGCGCACCCCCGCGACGGCGTCCCCCTCGGGCAGCAACCCCGCGGTCACGTGGCGCTCAAGCAATGTCACGCGCGGGTTGGCGGCCACGCGCTGGCGAACGCAGGATTCGATCAGGTCGCGCCCGCAGAGAAAGGTCAGCAGGCCCGATGGGGTGCGCGGCGCCCAGCCACTCGGGCCGAGCCAGGCGACGTCGGCGGCGACGTCGGCGCTGTGGGCCCCTGCGGCCAGCAGCTCGTCGGCGATGCCGGGGAACAGCCGCTCCAGGGTCGACCGGCCGTAGGAAAGCAGGTGGTGGAGATGGCGGGCCTGGGGCAGCCCGGCCCGGGGCCGCGCCGCGAGGGGCAGCTCGTCGCGGTCGACGATCGTCACGCGCTCGCAGGCGTCGGCGAGTGTGTGGGCGGCGAGCATCCCGGCGATGCTGCCGCCGATCACCACGGCATGGCCGTTCCGGTGCGGGCGCGGGGCGCGACGGGGTGGGAGGCGCATACAGCTCCTTCGCTTATATGGACACGGTCGCGCGCAGCGCGACGCGGTAGCCGAGGTCGGGGCCGATGGTGACGCGGCGGAGGCCGGCCGCCCGCGCGAGCTCGGCCAGCTCGGCGCGGGTGTAGGCTCGGCGGACGGACAGGGGGCCGTCGTGGCGGGTGAGCGGGTTGGCGCTGAGGACGTACCCGAGCGCCGTGGCGGCGAGGAAGCCCGGCCGCGAGCGGACCAGGTCGTTGACGACCACGCCGACGCGGGCCACGCGGCCCATCTCGCGCAGCAGGGCCACGGCGCCCGCAGGGTCGAAGTGGTGCAGGGCGAGCGAGCAGGTCGCCACGTCGAAGCGGGCGTCGGCGAACGGGAGGCGCAGGCCGTCGGCGACGGCGAGGGCGACCCCCGGCCCGGGCGCGGCGAGGCGCGCGATCTGCGGGCTCAGGTCGGTCGCGACGACTGTCGCCCGGCCCCAGCGGCGGGCCAGCCAGCGCCGGAGCGCGGCGGGGATGTCGGCCGAGCCGGTGGCCACATCGAGCAGAGCGACCCCGGCGCCCGGCGGCCTGTCGGCCAGGAGTGTCGCGAGGGCCAGCCGCGTGAGCAGGCTGCCGCCGAGCCAGCGGTTGACCCGGGCGATGTCGGCGAGGTTTTCGGCCACCAGCGCGTCGGGCTGGCCGGGGCCGTCGAGCAGTTCGGGGGCTTCGGTGCGGGCCAGGCCGAGCGATGCGAAGCGTGCCATACGGGACGGAGTCCTTCACCAAGCGGGCCGTCGGCGGGCCTGTTGTATCAGGCTCCGTGCCACGGGCCGCCCCCGGTACGCCGTGTCCTCGTCGCGCGGGTATACGTGAGCTTATGCAGGACCGGCGCGGCCACCATGAGCGTGACGAGGCCGAGGGCCCGCGCGGTCTTGCCCCCCTTCGTGGCGCGCGAAGGAGCACGCCAGCAATGGCTCGTTCGGGCCATGTTGCTGGCGCGGCATCCTGCTACAGTAGGCAACAAGCGCGCAATCCCGTTCCTGAGCGACTTTCATACCCCGGGTGACCCGTTTGTCTAACCCGGGCTCGGCGACCACAGAATGGTGCGATAACGCTCATCCAGTACAACCTGTGTGGCAGCGACTTCCCTCTAAACACGTTGAGGAGGCCAGCGATGGAGCAACATGACCGCAAGCGTGTCTGCGTGGTTGGCGCGGGCATCGCCGGGCTGGTGAGTGCGAAAGTCCTGCGCGAGGACGGCTTTGAGGTTATCGTTTTTGAGAAGGAGTCCTCGATCGGCGGCGTGTGGGCGGCGTCCCGCACCTATCCCGGGCTGCGCGCAAACAACCCCCGCGAAACCTACGCCTTCTCGGATTTTCCCTACCCCCAGACCGCGGATGACTATCCGACCGCCGAGCAGGTACGCGCCTACCTCGAGTCGTATGCCGACCACTTTGGCCTCCGGCCCCATATCCGCCTGGCCACCGAGGTTGTGTCGATCGCCCACAACTCGGCCGGCAGCGGCTCGCACTCTCGCTTCCAGGTGACCGTCCGCTCCATGGATGGATCGCAAGCGCCTCAGACGCTGCACTTCGACTTCGTGGTGGTCTGCAACGGGGTGTTCTCCCAGCCCTACATTCCCGAGATCGAGGGACAGGCGCTGTTCGCCGGGCAGCTGCTGCACTCGAGCCAGATCCCCGACCCGCAGGTCGTGGCCGGGAAGCGGGTGGTCGTCGTCGGGGCTGGCAAGTCGGCGCTCGACTGCGCGACATGGGCGGCGGAGCACGCACAAACAAGCACGCTGGTCTTTCGGGCGCCGCACTGGATGGTGCCGCGCTACTTCCCGGGCGGTATTCGACTGGACCGCCTGATGATGACGCGGTTCTCGGAGCTTTTCGTGCGCTATCACCGACCGAGCCGCCTCGAAACATGGCTGCACGGATCGGGGAAACCGCTGACTCGGCTGTGGTGGCGCGGGCAGAGCCGGATCCTCCCGCGCCTGCTCAACATGCCGCCAGAGTTTGTGCCGGCCACCCCGATGCCGGCCGGCTTCGAGAACGCCGGGGTGGCGAGCGAGTTCTTCGCCGCGCTCCAGCAGGGCAAGCTCACGCCGAAGCGGGCCCAGATCGCCTCCTTCACCGGCGCGACGACCGTCGCGCTTGACACGGGCGAGCAGATCGAGGCGGATGTGGTTATTTTCGCCACCGGGTGGCGCCAGAGCGTCCGCTTCCTCGATCCCGAGCTGCATCGTCGCGTCTTCAAGGATGGCCAGTTCCATCTCTACCGCCATATTCTCCCGCCAGACGAGCCGCAGCTTGGTTTTGTCGGCTATGCCTCCTCGCTGGCGTGCCAGCTCACCTCCGAGATGGGGGCGCACTGGCTGTCGCAGCATTTTCGGGGCGAACTGGCGCTGCCGAGCGGCGCCGAGATGGAGGATGAGATCGCGCGCGTGCAGCAGTGGACCTCCGAGATCTTTCCGGCGCGGAAGGAAGGCTACTTCGTCGGGCAGTACCTGGCCCACTACGTCGACGACCTGGTCCGCGACATGGGGCTGCGGACATCTCGTACCGGGAACGTGCTGGCGGAGTACTTCATGCCGTTCTGGCCGCAGCGCTATCGGGGGGTGGCGGAGGAGCGGCGGCGAGCGCGCCAAACAAAACCGGCCCCCGCCCTGCACCCCGCGGCCGAGTACTGAAACCTGTGTCGCCCGGATGGAAGGAGGGGATGTGCGCGGGGAAGTTTCTCGCACATCCCCAGTCGCGCGGTCTCGGTCGTTGTGCAGGGGATCAGCAGGGCAGATGTCGGTCGCATGCTCACGCTCTGGTCCATCGCGCCGTCAGCGTCGTTCCCTGGCCGGGCCGGCTCGCGACGGCGACCGTTCCACCTACGGCCTCCATCCGCTCGCCCATAATCGCGAGGCCGAAGTGGTCGGCCGGCACGCCGGCCGGGTCGAAGCCCCGCCCGTCGTCGCGGACGCTCAGCTCGGCTAACGCAGGCTCCAGGCGAAGCGTCACCCAGACGTGAGTGGCCCTGGCGTGCTTGGCGACGTTCTGCAGCGCCTCCTGGGCCACGCGGTAGAGCGCCACCTGCGCGTCGTCCGGCAGCCGCGCCGCCCCCTCCACCTCCAGCTCCACTGGCACGCGGATGCGGCCAGCCAGGGCCGAGACGAGCTGCTGGAGCAGGTCGGGCAGCGGCGTGTCGGTGAGGGCCGCCGGGCGCAGCTCGACCAGCAGGGCGCGCATCTCCGCCAGCGCCCCCTTGGTGAGCAGGCGCAGATCTTCCAAATACTCCGCGCCCTTGGCCGGGTCGGCCACCCAGATCTGCGGCAGCACCTCGCCAATGATGCTGGCCGAGAACAGCTGCTGGGTGACGGCGTCATGGAGCTCGCGGGCGAGGCGCTGGCGCTCCTCCTCGGCGGCCACGCCCTGCACCTCGGCGAGCAGGCGGGCATTGGTGATGGCGATGGCGGCCTGGCTCGCCGCCGCTATCGCCAATCGAGCGTGACGCTCGGTGAATGTCCCCGCTTCGGTGTGGTCGAAGTCGAGCATGCCGATCACCTCGTCGCGGTAGACCATTGGCACGCCCATCCAGCAGCCGATGTACGCCGGCACCACGCCGCCGAGCAGGGCGGCGATGCGGGCGCGAAAGGCACGCGCGAGGGGCGTGTCGGCCGTCACATCGGGGATAATCACCGGGGCGCCGCTGTAGATCACCTCCCGGCCGAAGGCTTGGGGGTCACTTATGCCAGCTTCAGCCTCTTCCACCAGGGCAGCGAGGGGCGTACCCGGCGGGCGCACGGGGCTGACCGACCAGCCGGGCGTGAGGGTTTCTTGAGGGATCGGGCCCTCATACAGCATCAGCCGCAGCCGATCATCACCGTCGCGCAGGTTGAACGTCGCCGCGGCGAAGGGGAACAGATCGCGGAGCTGGTTGAGTACCAGCCGCAGCAGCGGCTCCAGGTCGAGGGTCGAGGCAACCTGCCGCGACACCTCCAGCAGAACGGCCAGCTCGCGGGCCCGCGCGTCGGCACGCTGCTCGGCCAGCTCGAAGGCCCGCATCTGCTCGGTGGTGTCGCGGGCCAGGTCGAGGATGTGGGGCGCGCCCCGGTAGCTGAAGGGCACGGCGCGCATCTCGACGTGGATGCGCTCGCCTTTGGCGTTCTGCTGCCACCCGCTGGCTCGAAAGACGCCGCCGGCGTTGACGGTCGCGAGATAGGTTTCGAAGACCCGACGCTCCTCAGCGGTCAGCGGGGTGTCGTTGACCTCGCCCAGGAGCTCCTCGCGGGTGTAGCCGTAGATGGCGCAGAAAGCCGGGTTGACCTCGACGATCACGCCGTCGCGGTCGCGGAGGGCGAGCCCGTCGCTGACCGCGTTGAAAAGGCTCCACGATGAAGCATCAAGGCCCTGCCCCTGCTCGCTGAAGGGAGATCGCTCGCCCTTGCTCGGCTCATCGTCAGGCGGCGCGGGGACGACGCTGAGCAGCGTGAGCCCGAGGGCGCGCACCCGCTCCATTGCCGCGAACACGGGCTCCTGGTTAGGGAAGGTTCCGCGCAGGACGGTGCCCCCGGCGGGGTGTGTGTGTGATCCCCAACCGGGGAAGTGCTCGCTCCACCTGGCATCGGGCGCCTCGGCGAGCCGAAGCTCAAACGATACGGGCATGGCAACTTCCTGTTCGGCGACGGCGACGGCCCGGCCATGATACGCCAACTCTACGGCCCGCCGATCTACCGTCCCCAATTGGCGCGTTGCTCCCCTGTGCCGCCGGGAAATATCTGCGCGCCGCCTTCGTCGCGTTGCGGCGTGGTCGGAGAGCTGAGCACCTAGCGCAGTGTCGCGATCACCTGCTCGGGCGAGTCGACCTTGCTGAGAAAGGCGTCGGCGCCCGCGGCGAGCGCGGCGGCACGCACCTCGGGCCGGGTGCTGAGCACGATCACGGGGAGCGCGCCGTTCAGGCTGCGGAGTTGGGCGACGGACTGCGCGGCACGGGGGGCGATGCTCGCCCAGTCGATCAGCAGCAGGTCGGCCTGGGCCTGACCGGAGGCCGACAGGCCGGTGAGGTCCGCGGCCTCGCCCACGACCTGGAGGCCAAGCACGGTCTGCAGCAGCAGGGCCAGCGCCCGCCGCACGTCGGCATCGCCGTCGGCGAGCAGCACCCGTGGTGGTGGTGTGTCATTCATCGCGCTTTATCGTTCGCGGCCCCAGGCCGGTGTTGGATCGCCCATGGGCGTTGGCGCCCTGCCTGTAGCCTATCCCATCGCTGCCTCCACTGCCCGCCTCGGGAGGGGTATCACACGCTCCGTCTGCGGCCCGACGTAGAACCGGTCAGTTGGGGGGTGTGGAGACCAGACGAGCGTTCCCGCGCCACACGCAAACGGTGTCGGTGTTACTGCTCCTTGGCGGCGGGGCGGCGTTCACCCTCGCCCGCTTCGGCGACGGCTCGGCGCCCGTCTGCTGCTCACCATCGCCCTGCTCGGTGTGGCCGCCCCCGGCCGACGACGCTAAATCCGCTGTACGGACGACCAACGGGCGTCGCATCTGGTGCGGCGCCCGTTGTCTGTCTCCGCGGGGCAGTGCAGCAGACACGACACCCCCCAACTGACCGGTGCGGAGATCGGCCGGCCGGCGCCCACGACGCACCCGGCTGGCCCGTGCCCCCGAGCGCCTTCCCCGCTACTGTGATGACAGCACAAGCGACTGCATCAGGAGCGCCCAGGATGAACAGCACGGTGCCTCGGGTGCAAACCGATCCGACCTCGGCCGGCGCTTCTTACCTGGGCTGCCCCGCGCTCGACCAGCCTTTGCACCTCCCGCATCTACCTCTTGTGTCTCCCGTTCGCCCCATAGCTGATAGGAAACGAACCGTGCGTACCACGCTCGCCCGCTCGCTCGCCGCCCTCGGCGTCGCCGCCATTATCGCCGGCTGCGCCACGCCCGTCGTCACGACCCCGCCCACCGCCGCCCCGGCCGCCACGCCCGCCCCGACCACTGTGGCCCCGGCCGCCAGCGTCGACACCGCCGCCATCGACGCCTTCGTGGCGAAGATGCTGGCGACCTACGAGGTGCCCGGCGCGGCCATCGCCCTCGTGCTGCCCGATGGCAGCACCTACACTCGCGGCTATGGCGTGCGCGACACCGCCACCGGCGCGCCCGTCAGCGCCGACACCCAGTTCGCCATCGCCTCGGTCACCAAGTCCTTCACCGCCCTCGGCGTGATGCTGCTCGTCGACGAGGGTATGGTCGACCTCGACGCCCCGGTGACCACCTACCTGCCGGAGTTCCAGCTGTCCGACCCCGCGATGACCCCAAAGGCGACGGTGCGCCACCTGCTGATGCACGCCACCGGCATGGAGCGCAATAACGCCGCCACCGGCAACCCCTCCATCACCCGCGAGGAGATCGTCGCCCTGGCTGCCCAGATCCCCCTCGTCGCCGCGCCTGGCGAAAAGCACATTTACTCCAACGTCAACACGGTCATCGCCGCCCGGATTATCGAGCAGGTCAGCGGCCAGTCCTGGGAGCAGTTCACCCGTGAGCGCATCCTTGAGCCGCTGGGCATGGAGCAGGCGACCCTGGACGCGGCCTCGCTGCAGCGGCAGCCCGACTACGCCCTGCCCCACGAGCTCGACCTGCTGGCGGGGATGGTGCCCGGCGCGCCGCTCGAGCCCTACGCCGAGGCCCCGGCGGCCGCGGTCAACGCCAGTGCTACCGAGATGCTGCGCTACCTCCAGTTCCAGCTTGGCGATGGGACGCTCGGCGGCGCGCGCCTGCTGTCGCCCGAGGCCCACGCCGAGGCCCACCGCACCCAGATCGCCACCGCTGAGACCAGCCAGGGTTCGGGCGCGGCCCGCCGGGCGGCCGAGCAGGGCGTGCCCGCCCCCAAGACCCTGATCAGCGACTTCGGCTACGGGTTCTATTGGTACACCGAGACGTTCGGGGGCCAGCGGGTGGTGCAGCACGACGGCCAGGCCCCGGGCTACAGCGCGAGCGTGAGCTTCGCCCCGGAGGCCGGCGTGGGCGTGGTGATCCTGACCAACGCTTCCTACGCCTTCGGCTTCGTCGAGTCGGTGCGCCTGCACATCCTGGAGGCGCTGCTCGACGTCACGCCGCGCCACGACACGCAGGCGATCATCGAGGCCCAGCTGGCCCTGGAGGGCCGCGACCTGGCGAGCGTGATGGGCCCGGTCGAGGCGGTGCGGAGCTTCACCCCCGAGGCGGCGCATCTGGAGGCCCTGGCCGGCAGCTACACCAGCCTGATCGACGGCGCGTCGGTCACGGTCACGGTGGTTGAGAACCGCGCGCTGCGGATGGAGGCGCTGGTGCAAGGCACGCCGCTGGACCTGGCGCTGGTGCCCTACGCCGCGGACAGCTTCCTGTCGAACACCGCGCCGTTCCGCGGCCTGCCGGTGCAGTTTACGACGGACGCGGCGGGCACGACGCTCCTGTTCCAGGGCCAGCCCCTTGCCCAGCGCGCCGCCCAGCCCTAGACCAACGGAACCATTTCGAGCGCGGGCGGCGGGGCGCACCCCCGCCGCCCGCGACGAGCACCGCTGACAAATCACGCTCCTACCTCTGGAGGCTCCTCGTGTTCGACCGCATCATCCGCGCCCTCACTGTCCTCAGCGTGGCGGTGATTGTCATCAGTATCATCACTGCCTGCGGCATGCCCATCAGGCCGAGCCGGCGTCCTTCCCCCAGCCGCCCCCCGGGGCGGATGAGCGGGCGGCCCAGGTGGCCGGCACCTACTGGAGCACCCGGCGCGACGACAGCAGCCACGCCAAGGCCGAGCAGCTGACCGCGAACGTCGTGATCCGCCCCGACGGCAACGGGCAGATCGTCGGGACGGTGAGCGGCATGCAGCTGCGCTTCGCCGAGGTGGAGCGATGGGTGTATCGCGAAGTGGGTAGCGCCTTCGTCGGCACGCTGGTCTTCCGGCGCGGCGAGGGGAGTGAGGGAACGTACGCCTTCATGGCGAACTTTCCGCCGTGGGCGATGGAGCGGATGCCGTGGCATGCGAGCGCCACCCTCCACCTGGGCCTGCTCGCCGCAAGCCTGACAACAGCGCTTGTGGTGGTGGCGGGCTGGGCCGGCCCTGGCGTTCGTGGGCTAATGGGCCGGCGCTCAGGGACGGTCAGCCGCTCTCCCCGTTGAGCCACATCGCCGGCCTGGGCAGCGGGGTGGTGCTGGCAACGTTAGGGGCGCTGTACCTCTCGTTTAGCGACGGCATTACCTTTCTGGCCTATGGGCCCTCGCTCGCCGTGCGGATATTCGGCCCCCTGGCGCTCCTGCTCAGCCTGGTCGCGGCTGGGGCTGCGATGCTGGCCTGGCGAACAGTGGGCGCGCCGCCGCTCAGGCGCGTGCACATCAGCCTGGGGGCGCTGGCGGCGCTGCTCCTGGCGGTTGAGCTGGTGTACTGGAACCTGCTCGGCCTCTGAGAGCCCCCAGCGCTCGCATGATTTCGCCCATCGGGCTCGGCGTGGTTGATAAAATCACGCCGGGCCTCTGGCTGGATAGTGACCACAACGACAGCCAGCCCGGCTGCGGGGAGTCGAAGCCCAGCACGCCAATCACTTCGTCGCGGTAGATCAGCGGCACCACCATCCAGGTACCGATATAGATTCGGCAAGTCTGATCTCATACGCTGCGCTCATGGCGGCTGTTCTCGGTGACAGGCGAGGATGTCGCTATGATACTTGATATCTGCACCAATTGGAAGCTGGTATCATCAAGGGCGTGCCAGGGGGCTCAGCCGTGCGACGGAGCTGAAGACGGGCCTCCTGACCCGCCCCAGATCCCCCACCTCGCCCGTGTGTGATGCGTGTTGCCGCCCTAGTATTGGGACAAGGCAGGCGTTGCAGGCCAGGACGCCGGCTCGCACGATACAACCATCGTCGGTTCCATATCAGACAACTGGCCGCAACACACCAGGGGGAACACCAATGCGTAAGCTTCTGACACTCACGCTGCTCGCGGTCGTCGGCCTGGCCCTCGCTGGCTGCGGCACGCTCCGTCTCGGCTTCGGGGAGCAGATCCGAGGCTCTGGAAACGTCACGCGCGAGGTGCGGGAGATGGGTGAGTTTACGGCGATCAATATCTCCGGCCTCGGCGAGGTCATGATCACCCAGGGCGAGGGCGAGCACCTGTCCGTCGAGACGGACGACAATCTCCAGGAGATTGTGACCAGCGAGACCCGCGGCGACACGCTGTACCTTGGCATCAAGCCAGGCGCGATGGTGCGTGAGGCCACCCGGATCAGGTTCGCCGTGACCGTCACCGACCTGGAGCGGCTCACGATCTCGGGGGCGGCCGAGGTGCGCGTGCCTGAGCTTCGCGCTGAGACACTGACCGTCGACAACTCGGGCGTGGGGGCAGTGACGATCGCCGGCTTTGTCGAGGAGCAGCGGGTGACGCTGACGGGTGCTGGCAGCTACGACGGCGCCGAGCTTGTGAGCGAGCGGGCGACGGTGACGATCAGCGGGATGGGCGACGTGGTGGTGCGGGTGGCGGAGCAGCTCGACGCGAACCTGAGCGGCACCGGCAGCATCGAGTATATCGGCGACCCCGAGGTCCACCAGCAGGTAAGCGGCATCGGGGAGGTGCGCCAGCGCTCCCTATAATGCCACCACATCGCGTGTCCGGCGGGCGAGCGCGGCGGCATGCGCGCTGATGCGAAACCGAAACACGACGGCGGGGCGGCTTTGCATGGGAGCCGCCCCACCTGCAGGCCAGCCGGCCAGATGTGCCTCCACCACGTGTGCGCCGCTGGTGAGATGCAGGAGCAGTTCCTCGCCCGTATGTGAACAAAGGAGATGGTCATGGAACCCACACGCAACCCGCTCGGCCAGCCAGTCGGCCCGCTGGTTCCGGGCTGGACCCCGCCGCCCCGCCCGCCCCGCGAGCCGATGGAGGGGCGCTTCTGCCGCGTCGAGCCCCTCGACCCTGGCCGCCACACCGCCGAGCTTCACGCCGCCAACAGCGCCGACACCGAGGGCCGAATGTGGACCTACATGTCCTACGGCCCCTTTCCGACCCTGGACGACTACCAAGCCTGGATGGAGCGCGCCTGTGTGGGCGACGACCCGCTGTTCCACGCGATCGTGGATTTGAGCAGTGGGCACGCGGTGGGCGTGGCGAGCTACCTGCGCATCGACCCATCGGCCGGCAGCATCGAGGTGGGGCACCTGGCCTTCGCGCCGGCGCTTCAGCGCACCCCCGCCGCCACCGAGGCGATGTTCCTCCTGATGCGGCGGGCTTTCGCGCTCGGCTACCGCCGCTACGAGTGGAAGTGCAACGCGCTCAACGCCCCCTCGCGGGCGGCGGCACAGCGGCTCGGGCTCTCGTTCGAGGGCGTCTTCCGCCAGGCCACCGTGGTCAAGGGCCGCAGCCGGGACACCGCGTGGTACGCCGCGATCGACCGCGAGTGGCCGGCCCTGGAGGCCGCCTTCACCCGCTGGCTCGACCCGGCGAACTTCGACCCCGGCGGCCGCCAGTGTGTGTCGCTCTCCGCTCTGACCGCGCCCCTGCTCTACCAGCGAGGGTAGGTCCGCGGGAGCCAGCCGCGGCTCGTGAGGCCGCACCGCAAACGGCACGAGGGGCACGTGGGCCAGCAGCCTTGCGTGCCCCTCGTGCGTGCGTATGCGCTCGACGACGTCGCGCGCCCACGACACCCGCTGGCCCAGCTCACACCCGCCCACTCGCGATAGCCGCGGCGAAACTTTTCAGCTCGTCCCGTATCTCTCCTGTGTGACAACTGATTGATGGAGGATGCCGATGAGTTCAATCCTTACGCTTGACACCCGGCTCGGCGCGGGCCCCGTCGAGCTCACCTTTGACGCGCTGTACCGCCGCTACCGCCGGCCGATCAGCGGGTACCTCTACCAGCTCTGCGGCTCGCCCGAGCAGGCCGAGGAGCTGGCCCAGGAGACCTTCCTGCGGGCGCTCACCGGGCTTGCCGGCCTGCGCGGCGAGGGCGCCGCGGCGACCTGGCTGTTCCGCATCGCCCGCAACGTCTACCTCCAGAGCCTGCGCCGGCCGGCCTCGACCCGCATCCCCACTGACGACCTGCTGGCCATCCCCGACGCCGGCCGCAGCGGTGACCCGGTGGGCCAGTACAGCGCCCACGAGCAGCGCACCCTGATCGGCCTCGCCCTGGCCCAGCTCCCCGAGAAGCAGCGCAGCGTGCTCCTGCTCCGCGACGCCGAGGGCCTCAGCTACGCCGAGATCGCCGAGGTGCTGGAACTCACCCTCGCCACGGTGAAGATCACCCTGTTCCGCGCCCGCCAGGCGTTCCGTGCAGCCTACACCGCCCTTGACCATGGATCGGAGGCAGATGATGCGCGTGTATGACCAGGCAACCGTAGCACTGCGCGACCGGGACGAGGAGGCCTGCGCGATGGTGCAGGACCTCCTGCCGCTCTACATCGACGGTGAGGTGAGCCCGGCCACCCGCGAGCAGGTCGCGGCGCACCTGGCGGGCTGCCCTGCGTGCGCCGGCGTGCTGGCTGGCGCGCGGAGTGCGCAGAGCGAGCTGCGTCAGGATCTTGCCCAGTTCCACGCGCGCCCCGTCGCGGTTCCAACGCTCCCAGCCCAGCGGAGCTGGAGCTCGCTGCTGGTCGCCCCGCTGGTCCTGCTCATCTGTCTGGCCGGCGGGGCTGGGAGTATGCTCGTCGCCCATAGCCTGCGCTTTGGCTCTGGGGGCGAACTGCTGGCCGGCGCGGTCGTCGGCGGCGGTGCGCTGACAGCGCTGCTACTGGTGGCCGCTGTCCTGGCACCCCTCGCCCTCAGCCGGCTCTGGCAGCTCTGCGCCGGGGTGGGCACCGGCGTGGCCGCGGGGTTTGTGCTCGTCTACGGGCAGGGGCTCGCCCAGGCGACAGCGCTGCTGCTGGCTCTGCTGGCCATCGCGATGGTCATCGGCGCCGTGCTGCATGTGCCGGCAGGCGGGGATAGCACGCCAAGGGGGCGGCGATGAGGACGACACAACAGGCGTGCATCACGGTCGCGATTATCGCGGACGAGAGCTCCCGTGGGCGTCTGCGAGCGGTGACCCTCGCCGCGGGCGCGCGAGTGGCCGGCGAGATCGGCGAGGCGGCCGGGCTGCGCCTCCTCCCCGCCCTCGCACCCGATCTGGTACTGCTGGACGGCGGTGCACTCGGCATCAACCCGCTGGCGGCGCTGCCTGTGCTGCGCGCCCTGCCCGGCGCACCGCGCGTGGTCTACCTCGCGGCTACGGGCGAGGCCGCCGAGGAGCGGCTGGCGCGAGCGCTGGGCGCAATCGACACCATCAACAGCGCGGTAGCTGCTCCTGCTGGCAGCGATTGAACTGCCTTCGTCGTCGATCGACACCTATGTGGAATCTGCGCCCAGGTGCACCAGGCTTGTGCAGCCGCCGGACCTGGGCACATCATTGCGAGGGAAGCAGCGCGTATGGACACGCCGTATCGCATCCGCCTGGCTCTTCCCGACGACCTGCCGGTGCTGGCCGAGATTGAGCGCGCGGCCGCGGGCCAGTTTCGCGCCACCCCCTACGCCTGGCTCGCCGACGCGCCCACTGTCTGCCCTGCGCTGCTCGCTGCGCAGCAGGCGAAAGGCTGGCTCTGGGTCGTGGTGAACTCCGCAAACTCCCCGGTCGGGTTTGCGATCGTGACCGAGGTCGACGGCGAGCCGCACCTGCAGGAGCTTGATGTCCACCCGCAGCACCAGGGAAGGCGTCTCGGCGCTGCGCTGATCGACGCCATCTGTGCGTGGGCGAGGGCGGCAAACTTCAGTGGCGTCACCCTCAGCACTTTCCGTGATATCCCCTGGAATGGGCCGTACTATCGGCGGCTGGGCTTTCAGCCGCTGGCCGAGGTGGAGCTGGGCCCAGAGCTGGCGGCACTACGTGTCGAAGAGGAGCGGCGTGGATTGAAGCAGGCGGATCGGGTCTGCATGTGCCGGCCGTTACATCCTCCAGACGGAGGCGAGGCCCATCTCCGCTTATGTTCTGGCCAACCCTCGTTTCACAACTTCGGCCCTACGATACAAACATTTCAGCCCAACCTACAGTAACATATTGGCCAGTTGCACTCAAAAACCCCTTGTGCTACAATGCCGGGCGCGGCGACGTAGCAAAGTGGTAATGCAGCGGTCTGCAAAACCGCCATTCGCGGGTTCGATTCCCGCCGTCGCCTCCACGCCTTTCCGCTTTCTGATGCGGAACATCGGGGCTCAAGACACCGCAAGAGGGGTACGCCTGGACACCCTCCACACGGTGGCTTGAGCCCCAAGTGTTGTACATCGTTGTACGACAACGCGGACTGTTGTACGGCCAGGCAGCACCACCACGCCCTCTCTGGTCTTCGGTGATCCTTCCCCCGGGCCCTGCACCATCCCCAGGTAGCGGAGGGGCCTGGCCCTGCAGCACCCTGGCATGGGCAGAGGGCCGCGGTTTGCTGTTGGAGCAGGCGGTGGCGTACAATCTGGGCAGCGAGCGGCCTAAGAAAGGGCGCCCGCGATCTACGCCTTGACGGCAAGTACCGCAGCAGCGGGCGCGGCCGCCGGCCGGCGGAGGCGCTTGAGGCCGAGCCAGCCGAAGCCGGCGAGGAGCAGCACCCACATCAGCTCGGGGCTCAACCACTCGGGTCCGAACATCTCGCTCAGGGGTGCGGCGACGATCAGCAGCGCCACGGGGAGCGGCGCGGACCGGCCGAGCCAGACCGCGATGGCGAGCAGGATCAGCCCGAGGAAGAAGCTGAGGAAGGGCAGCAGAATGGTCATGAAGGCAGTATGCTGATACATCGCCTCGGCGAACGCGAGGGTCTGGGCGGGGTCGCCCCCCTGGGCCACCAGGGGCAGCTCGACCAGGGCGTAGCCGATCACCACGCCGTGGAAGTAGCTGCCGAGAATAACGAGCCCGCCGCCAAGCGCTCCGAGGAGGCGGGCGCGGCCACTGAGCGCGCCGACGGCCGCGACGACCGCGGGGGTGAAGAGAACGAAGGCGACGAGCAGCAGGATGTTGCTGGCGAGCCACTGCTCAGGGCGGGCTGCGATTCCGGCGAGCTCACTCTCCATGCCTTCGTACTGCGGCATGCTCAGTGCGCTCGCGAGCCCCAGAAGCGGCGCCGCAATCAGGCACACACTGCCGATAAAGCGCTCGAAGGAGGTCGGGGCCGTGATCGTCGTCATGGTCTGCTCCATTTCTAGTAAAGAACCCGGTGCGACTGTTCGCCGGGCCGTTTCTGTCTTGTCGCAGCCTAACAGGCAGCCTCCCCAGACTACATCGGAGTTGTTCCCGCTCGAATCGGGCAATCACACCTAGGCAGTTGGGAAGGGCCCTCATGCCGGCGGGATAGGCCCGATGCTATGCTCGGGACATGGCGGCGCCTCACCGCCGTGCTAATCGAACAGCAACGCGCCACCTGAAGCGCCCGCCCCGGTTACACCCTGGTCGCCGATAAGGTGCCCGTGCCGGCGAGGCCCCACCGGCGGACTCCGCGCCGCCGGTCGACGACGCGCAGTACAATAGTGCCACCCTCAGGCGGCACAGGATCGACGCCTATGATCAGCGAAGCCAGCCCGGCGCCGCGGCCGCACACCCACCACCTTGCCCGTGGGGGCTGGCTGCTTCTCTGCGCCGTCTTGCTTGTCGCCTTTGTCGCCTGCCAGGTGGTACTCTACGGGGCGCTGCTCGAGCCGTGCCTCACCGACTGCCGGGGGTTCTACCTCACCGCGGGCGAGATCGCAGGCCTGCGGGCCCAGGGCCTGGGCGTCGAGCTCTACGCGGCCGGCCAGGTCGGGCTGTACGTCGTCTTCTGCCTGGTGAACCTGGCCCTCGGCGGCCTGCTCTTCTGGCGCGGCGCCGATGACCCGTGGACGCGCTTCGTCGGCCTGATGCTGACCCTCGTTGGCCTGACCTTTACTGAGGTGCCGGATGCGCTTTGGCAGCAGGTTCCGGCGGCCGCCGCCCTGCTGCAGCTCGGAAGCGTGCTCGCCGGCGTGTCGTTCTACGCCTTCTGCTTCAGCTTTCCCAACGGGCGCTTCGTGCCGAGCTGGCTGCGCTGGGCGGCCGCCGGGGTCGCGCTCATGCCGGTGGTCCGCGAGCTGCTCGACACGCTGCTCATGCGGCCCGACCTCGCGGATGCCCTGCAGCCCTTGACCTTCGGGGCGTTTGTCCTCACCACCCTGGTGACCCAGACGCTGCGGTACCTGTTCGGCTCGACCCCGGCCGAGCGCCAGCAAACGCGTTGGGTGCTCCTCGGCATTATCGTCGCGCTGGCCTGGGTCTCGCTCGTGGGAAGTGCACAGGCCTTGATCCCAGGCCTTGGCAGGGGCGCCCTGCACAAGCTGCTTTTCACCACGCTGATCTACGCCGGCTTCCTCCTGGTTCCGCTGAGCATCGGTGTGGCGGTGCTGCGCTCGGGCCTGTGGGACATCGACATCCTGATCAGCCGCGCCCTGGTGTTCAGTGCGCTCACCGTCTGCGTCATCGGCCTGTACGCGCTGATCGTCGGCTACCTCGGCGCGCTCTTCCGCGTCGAAGGTAGCCCCATCATGTCGATCGCCGCAACTGGTGTGATCGCCCTGCTCTTCGAGCCGCTGCGCCTCTGGCTCCAGCGTAGCGTGAACCGCCTCGTCTATGGCGACCGCGACGACCCCTACGTGGCCCTTGCCCGCCTCGGCCGGCGCCTCGAGGAAACCATGGCCGCCGAAACGGCGCTCCCCATCGTTGTCGAGACGCTTGCACAGACGCTCAGGCTGCCCTACGCCGCGATCGCGCTTTGCGACCAGGGTGGCGAGCTATCGCCCGTGCCTGTGGCGGCCCACGGGGCCCTACCGTCCGACAAGGCTGTGTTGGAGCGGGTTGGGCTTTCATACCAGGGCGAGATGGTCGGCCAGCTGCTGGTGGCACCACGCCCTGGCGAGCGCACGCTCGGGTCTTCTGATCGGCGCCTCCTGGGCGATCTGGCGCGCCAAGCGGGGGCGGCCGCCCACGCGGTGCGCCTCGCGGCCGACTTGCGACGCTCGCGGGGGGAGGTGGTCGCGGCTCGCGAGGAGGAGCGGCGGCGGCTCCGCCGCGACCTCCACGACGGCCTGGGGCCGGTGCTTGCGACGCTGGTGGTGCAGGTGGAGGCGGCGCGCGAGCTGCTGAGCGAGGATCCAGGCGCCGCCGACGATATGCTGGCGTCTGTGACGACGCAGGCTCAGGGGGCGATCACCGACGTACGCAACCTCGTCTACGCACTGCGCCCGCCCGCCCTCGATGATCTGGGGCTGGTAGGGGCGCTGCGCGCGCACGCCGCCCGCCACGCGCTCGGCCGCCTGGAGGTGCGCGTCGACGCCCCAGAGCCGATGCCTCTGCTCCCCGCCGCGGTGGAGGTCGCAGCCTACCGCATCGTGCAGGAGGCGCTCACGAATGTCCTGCGGCATTCTGAGGCACGGCGGTGCTCTGTGACGCTCGACGTGGTGGGGCTGCCGTCGGCGCGCGTACTGGCGGTCGAGGTCCGCGACGACGGGGTGGGGCTGCCGCCCGGGCGTGAGCACGGGGTTGGATTACGGGCGATGCAGGAGCGGGCTGCCGAGGTCGGCGGCACATGCCAGGTTGGGCAGGCAGGAGGCGGTGGCACACAGGTCAGTGCCTACCTGCCGTTGTAGCTGAAAGGGCGCCGGGATGAGCGAAGCAACGCGGGTGCTGATCGCCGACGATCACGCGCCGTTTCGCGCGGGGATCCGCGCGCTGCTGCGCTCGGCCGAGGGGATAGAGATCGTGGGCGAGGCCGGCACGGGCGAGGAGGCGGTGGCCAGCGCCGAGGCGCTCCAGCCGGACGTCATTCTGATGGACCTGAACATGCCCGGCCTCAATGGTATCCAGGCCACGCGCCGCGTGCTCGCGGGCAGCCCGCATATCGGGATCCTGGTGCTGACGATGTTCGAGGACGACGACTCGGTTTGGGCGGCGATGCAGGCGGGGGCGCGTGGCTACCTGCTCAAAGGGGCGATCAAGGCCGAGATCGTGCGAGCCATCCGCGGGGTGGCAAGCGGCGAGGCGATCTTTGGCGCTGCCATCGCCCGTCGTCTGACCCAGTTCTTCGCCCAACCGCGCGAAAGCTCGCCGAGGGCCGCCTTCCCTGAGCTGACCGAGCGTGAGCGAGAGATTCTCACGCTGATCGCGCAACACCTGACCAACCGCGAGATCGCCGACAGGCTGGTGCTCAGCCCCAAGACCGTCAGTAACCATATTTCTAACATCTTCGCCAAGCTGCAGGTGGCCGACCGCGCCGAGGCGATCATGCGCGCGCGCGATGCGGGGCTGGGGCAGGCCGGCGGTTAGCATTCGTCCTCAACGTGGCTCTGCCTGGGCACTGTTCTATCTCAAGCCAACAGCATCACCTAAAGCCAGCAGCATCACGAAGCGCCTGGCGGCCTATTCTCGCCGCCGGCCCGGCTCGGATGCCACGGGTCGAGCGTACGAGGGGCCCGGCCAACAGTGGCGCCCTTGCGGTAGGCGCGCGCGGGGGTGGCGGGCACGCGGCCTCCGACGCCTACCCGGCGAACAGGGACCCGGGCGGGGCGCTGGCCGGCTTCGACGCGGCCGGTGCCGCGGCGGACTGGGCCGACGGCAACGGAGAGGCACACTGGGGCCGGGCCGGCGGGCGCCCACCTTCTGGCGCGAGGGCCCGTGGCCCTGCGTCCCTTTCATTCGCGGTGAGGAGGCCGTCGCCGACGGGCAGCGTGAGGATGGAGGCGCGCGGGCGAACCATGGCGAGCTCCGGACGACACTGGTAGCGATGGTCGTCACGGTAGCATCCCCAAATGACAGCCGAATGAACCGCAGCCGGGTAGTAATTCGCGATCTGACAACATCGCCCCGCTGTCCGAAACGCCGCGCCTATAGCAGCGTGCGATAGCAGGAAAAGGGTCATCCCCTCGCCGGTCAGCGAGCTTCTTTCCCGGCGTGGGCCCGGTCGAGCTCATCGATGTCGGCGATCTGAAGGGTTAGGGCGTCGATCGAAACGTGGATCTCGCGCAGCGACAGCCCGAGCGAGATCAGCAGGAGCACCAGGCTCACCCCGAACAGCCACTTGCCGACCTCCACATACCCGATGAACAGCACGAACATCGTCGCCACACACGAGAAAAAGCTGGCCACGCCGAAGGTTTGCATGTGCCGGATGATTCCGATCCGGTAGCGCAGATTGCGCAACTGCCCCGCGACGCGCCGATCCGGCTGCGCGCGGTAGCGGCCGTACAGCTCGCGGGTGAGCGCCGCCAGCGACAGGAAGCGGTTGGTGTACGCGAGCAGCAGCAGCGAGATCGCGGGGAAGAGCAGTGCGGGCGTTGTGACGGTGAGATCCATAGCGCAGATGAGTTATATGTGGAGCCAGGGGGCGTGGCACGGCCTATTGTAGCATCTCCACCCGCGCCCGGGTGGCCCGATCTCGAAAAGCACGAAACGTCCGGAGGCAGTGGAAACGCCCTGGTTAGCCCGCTCGTTATACTCATGCCAACCCGTACTACCGCCCTATGAGGACTCCCGTGCTGAAAAAATACGACAAGCTCTTCGCCGCAACCGTGATCGTCCTCCTGGGCCTGATCACCGTCCTTTCCCCCTTCCCCGACCTGCCCCGCCTCGGGGTGATGCTCACCCTCTGCACCGCCTCCTTCGTCGCGGAGCGGATTCTGTAGGTCTGCTGGCCCGCGCTTGGCCCGCCGCCCCGGCTAGCACCTCGGCGCTGCGCTGAGGGCCACGGGCTTGGTGCGGGCAGCGCCGCGCTGCCCCCTGTCGCTACCGTTTAGGTCGAGGGAAGCACGCTCAGCTCGCCGCCCCCGTGCTCGCACAGAACGCAGTAGGCGTTGAAGCGCCGCTCGCGGCGCTGGGCGGCCGGGGTGAGGCGGCGGCGCAGGGCGACCAGGCCGGCCACCGCGCGGCGGCGGGCCTCGGCGCGCAGCGTCCTGGGGCGGCCCTGGAGCCGGTACCGCTGAAAGCGGTCCACCTCGCCATGGCCGGGGTCGTAGCGGTCGCGCAGGATGGCGAACCCTTCGGACAGGAGCAGAAAACGCAGCAGCGCGGGCGTGAAGATGTTGATGTGGCCGTAGGCCAGGAAGTGGCCCACGCGCGTGTCGACGGCCGGCGAGTAGTCGAGGGGCACCTCGATCACCTGGAAGCGGCTGACCCGCGCCAGCTCCCGCAGCAGCAGGCGCGGGTGCTCGACGTGCTCCAGCACATGCGAAAGCACCGCGAGGTCGAACCGCTTGTCCGGGTAGGGCAGGTGGTAGCCGTCGAACCGGGCCACGCTGCGCAACCCGGGGATGTCGCGCCGCCCGATCACGGCCACGCCGCTGCGCGAAATCTCGGCGGCGTGCAGCTCCGGACAAAAGCCTGCCCGGGCGAGCTGAAGCAGCAGGCTGCCGTCCCCCGCCCCGCACTCCAGCACGCTCCCGAAGCGGTGGCCCGCGCAGACCTCGCGGATGTTGCGCGCCTTGAACTTCGCCCCCAGCGCGCGCCACGCGGCCATGTCTTCGTCGTACTGCGCGTCGTAGGCCGCGCGGACGGCGGCGGAGACGCGGGTGTGCTGGCTCATCGGAAGGGCGCTCTTGGCTGTGGGCTCATAACCGTGTGGTCTGGGTGATGTAGCGGAAGAAGATCGTGAGGTTGCCCAGGCGGATGCGGGTCTTGTCGCGCAGGGGGGTGACGTGGTTGGGGGCGAGGGGCGCCTCGTTGAGGAACGTCCCGTTGGTGCTGCCCAGGTCGGTGATCGTCCACTCGCCGTTCACCGGGCGGAGAACGGCGTGGCGCCGGCTGACCCCATTGGCGCCGCCCTGGACGGGCTGGAGGTCGATCTCGGGCGGCTGGGCGGCGGCGCCGTCGTGCCAGCCGATCAGATGGTCGCCCTTCTGGGCATTGAGGACGATGCGCTGATTGTTGGGCAGGACGACCTCGCAGGGCGGGAGGGGTGTTGGCGGGCGGGTGATCTGCTCGTACTCGGCCTGGAGCAGGCGCAGGTCGGCGCGCTGCTTTTCGAGCAGCACGATGATCCGCTCCTGCTCCTGCTCGAGGGCGACGATGTCGCGCTGCTTGCGCTCGATCTCGGTCAGCTTGCCGATCACCCGCTCGTTGCGGGCCAGGTCGGCGCGCAGCCGCTGCAGCTCGTTCTCGCGCAGGGCCAGGTCCGCCCTGGCCTTGAGCAGGCCATCCTCGGTGATCCGGCGCAGCGCCTCGGGCATCCCCGGCAGGGCCCGTTCGTTCTGGCCGATCCAGTCCCGCAGCTGCTTGACCTCCTTCTCCAGCCCCGCGGCCGACCGCCGCAGGTCGCCGATGTCCTTCTCGATGCTGGTGCGGTCGATCATGGCTGGCTCATCCTCCCCCGATCAGGCGGCTCTGCCTGGTTCTACGCGCCGGGGCGCGCGAAGGTTGCACGCCCCCTACAGCTCCGCGAGCCGCGCCTGGAGCTTCGCCAGGGCGGCCTCGGCCGCGGCGAGGCTGTCGCGCTCGCGCTGGACGACGGCGGCCGGGGCCTTGCCGACAAAGCCCTGGTTGTCGAGCTTGGCCCGGCGGCGGGCGACGTCGGCCTCGGCGGCCTCCAGCTCCTTCTGGACGCGGGCCCGCTCGGCGGCGAGGTCGATCAGGCCGGCCAGGGGCAGGTAGGCCTCGACGGCGCCGATCACGATCGTGGCCGCCTGCTGAGGCTTCTCGGCCAGGGCCTCCACGATCTGGAGCTGGTCGTGCGCGACGCGGCCCAGCCGGCTGATCAGCGCGGCCTGCTTGCGCAGCATCGGCGCCCGCTCGCCGGCGGCCACCGTCGCCGCGACCCACTTCGCCGCCTCGACCTTGTACTCACTGCGTAGGTTACGCACCGCCACGATCAGCTCCTGCACCAGCGCCCAGTCCCGCTCGGCCTCGAGGCTGACCATGCGCTCGTCGCCCTTGGGGTACTCGGCGATCATCAGGCTGATGGGGAAGTCGGCGTCCGCCTGGCTGCGGGCGCGCAGCGTGGCCTGGGGCACGGCCACCAGATACTGCCAGGCCTCCTCGGTGACGAAGGGGATGAAGGGGTGCAGGAGCCGCAGGCAGCCCTCCAGCACCGTGAACAGCACGATCCGGGTGTCGCGCTGCTGGTCGGCGTCGCCCTCGAGCTGCACCTTGGCGATCTCGACGTACCAGTCCGCGAACTCGTTCCAGAGGAACTCCTGGATCTGGCGGCCGGCCTCGCCGTAGTTGTAGCCCTCCATCAAACGTTCCACCTCGCGGGCCAGGCTGTGGTAGCGCGACAGGATCCAGGTGTCGGCGAGAGTCAGATCGGCCTCGCGGCCGTCATACTCGCCGGTCGCTGGGAACCCTCCCTCCAGCTTGCTGATCACAAAGCGGGTGATGTTCCAGATCTTGTTGGCGAAGTTGCGCGCCGCCTCGATCCGCTGCGGGTTCAGGTTCAGGTCCTGCCCGGGGGTGCCGCTGGTGGCCAGGGTGAAGCGCAGGGCGTCGGTGCCCTGGGCGTCCATCACCTCCAGGGGGTTGACGACATTGCCGTAGGACTTCGACATCTTGCGGCCGTGCTCGTCGCGGACGAGGCCGTGGAGGTAGATGGTGTGGAAGGGCTCCGTGCCGGTGAGGTAGCAGCCCATCATCATCATGCGGGCGACCCAGAAGAACAGGATGTCGTAACCCGTCTCCATCACCGAGGTGGGATAGAAGGTGGCGAGGTCGGGCGTGGCGTCGGGCCAGCCGAGGGTGGAGAAGGGCCACAGGCCGGAGGAGAACCAGGTGTCGAGCACGTCCGGGTCCTGGGTGGCGCCGGGGGGCGGCTCCTGGCCGGGCTCGGGCACGATGTAGCTGCCGTCGGGGAGGTACCAGACGGGGATGCGGTGGCCCCACCAGAGCTGCCGCGAGATGCACCAGTCCTCGATATTCTCCAGCCAGTGGAAGTACACCTTCTCGAAGCGCTCGGGGACGATCCGGGTGCGGCCCTCGCGGACGGCGGCCAGCGCCAGGTCGGCCAGGGGGCGCATCTTGACGAACCACTGCTCGGACAGCAGCGGCTCGATCACCTCGCCGCCGCGCTGGCTGATCCCGACGCTCATGGTGTGGGGCTCGGTCTTCACCAGCAGCCCCTCCCGCTCCAGGTCGGCCAGGATCGCCTTGCGGGCCGCGAAGCGGTCCATCCCCGCGTAGGGCCCGCCCTCCGCGTTGATCGTGGCGTCCTTGTTCATGACGTTGATCATCGGGAGGCCGTGGCGCTTGCCCACCTCGTAGTCATTTTTGTCGTGGGCCGGCGTGATTTTGACCGCGCCGGAGCCGAACTCGCGGTCGACGTACTCGTCGGCGATGATCGGGATGCGCCGCCCGAGGGCGGGCAGCACGGCCTCGCGCCCGAGCATGGCGGCGAACCGCTCGTCGCCCGGCGCCGTCGCGACGGCCGCGTCGCCGAGGATCGTTTCGGGGCGGGTGGTCGCGACGGTGATCCAGTCGCTCGCGCCGCCGGCCCACTGGCCCGAGCCCCACGCGGCCTGGGGGCCGTCCCACCCGGCGCCGGCGACGGGGTAGCGCACGTACCAGATCGAGACGTTGCGCGTCTCGTACTCGACCTCGAGGTCGCTCACGGCGGTGCCGAGGGCGGGCGACCAGTTGACGAGGTACATGCCGCGGTAGATCAGGCCGTCGTCGTAGAGCCGCTTGAAGGCGGTGTGGACGGCCCGCGACAGCCCCTCGTCGAGGGTGAAACGCTCGCGCGACCAGTCGCAGGAGGCACCCAGGCGGCGCAGCTGGCGGGTGATCTCGCCGCCGTACTTGGCCTTCCACTCCCAGGTGCGGCGCAGGAACTCCTCGCGGCCGACCTCCTGGCGCGACGTGCCCTCCGAGCGCAGCAGCTTCTCGACCTGGCTTTGCGTGGCGATGCCTGCGTGGTCTGTGCCGGGAACCCAGAGCGTCCTGAAGCCTTGCATGCGCCGCCAGCGGATGATCAGGTCCTCGATCGTCACGAACATGGCGTGGCCGAGGTGCAGCTCGCCGGTGACGTTGGGCGGCGGGATGGAGATGGTGAAGGGCGGCTTCGGGGCGTCCTCGCGCGGGGCGAACAGGTCGCACTGCTCCCACCACGCGTACAGCCGTTGCTCGACCTGCTGGTGTTCGTAGGCCTTGGCCATCTCCGCCGGGCGGCCGGGAACGGAGATCGGGTTGGGATCGCTCATCACTGCCTCTGGGCTGTTCGGTGCACTGCTCATTATTATATCGCATGCTCACTGGGCCCAGGAAAGCCCCGAGTCGGCGTCGGCCCCCAGCCCGCTGCTGACGCGGCGGGGCGCGGCGGCGCGCAGGGTCCCGTCGGCGTTCAGCCCCACCTCGGCCACCCACAGGTCGAAGCCGGCGGCGCCGGGGGTGATGGCGAGAAAGGCGATCAGGCGCCCGTCGGGCGAGAAGGCCGGGGCGCGCGCCGCCCCGAGGTCGCTCAGGCGGACCGCCTCGCCGCCTGCGGCGGGCAGGGCGTAGATATCGGTGCCGGCGCCCGTGCGGGCGGCGAAGGCGATCCAACCGCCGTCCGGCGAGAAGGCCGGGTCGTAGCTCGGGGCGGGCGCGCCGGTGAGCGGGGCGAGCGCGCCCGCGGGCGGGAGGGCGAACAGTCGCTGCTCGCCATCCGCCCCGGCCCCGGCACACGCGACGACGAGGGCGCCGTCTGGCCCGTAAACGCTTCGGCCACAGCTCACCTCGGGTGCCACAAAGAGCGGCCGGCGCTCGCCGTTGCTGGCGCTCACCGCGTACAGCCCGAGCGAATACTCGGCCGGCGGATCGCCCTCGGGGGGCGCGGGCTGGGCGGCCACCACCAGCTCAAAACCGTCGGGCGACCAGGCTGGGTAGAAGGCCCACATGCTTTCGTACACCCGGTCGAGGCTGTTGGGGGGCGCGGCGCCGCTGTTCTGGGTCAGCCGGGCCAGGGTTGCGCCGGCCCGGTCAGCCAGCACAAGGTCGCTGGCGCTGTTGGCCCGGGCGATATAGGCGATCCGCTCGCCGTCGGGCGAGAAGGCGGGCTGGGCCGCCGGCCCGACGATCAGCGGGCGGGCCTCCCGCCCCTGCCACTGCCAGATCGTCCCCGCGCGGACAAAGAGCAGCCGCCCCGGCAGGGCTTCGCCGCGCACGGGCGCCTCCGGCAGCGGCGTCGCCCCCGCCACCTCGCCCGGCCCGCCCTCGCGGCCGCAACCGGCGAGCAGCAGGGCGAGCAGGAGCAGCGCGATCACGATCTGCTTTATCGGCCGCCCACCGTGGCGATGGCTTCGGCAGCGGCGGCGTGGGCCGCGAATGGTCACAACCTGCTTCATCAAACGTTCACTTTGGCGCGCTCTCCCGTCCTGGCGATGTCAGCGGTGTCGTGGCCCGCGCGGTGGGGTTCGGGCCGCCGCGCGTGGCACCTCGCGGCCGGGAGGGCGGGCCGTGCAGGGGTGCGGCGGCCGGGCGCCCGACAACCGTGTGCAAAAATCGGCGCGGGGCGGCGTTCAACCATTTCCCGGCTGCGCCGCGGGCCAGGTCGCCCGCCGGCGGCCCGGAAAGCAGGGCCAGTTCGGGCGCGCCCATGTCCGCCTCGCCAAGCTGGCCGACGAATCGCTCGCGCCCCGGCAAGGTGGGGCTGGGTCGCGGCGGCGCTCCCTAGGGGCCTGGCGAGGCGGCGCCACCCGGCCGGAGCGAGGAGGGCGAGGGATGAGCGGCACGCGCAGATCACCGTCGGGACAGCCAGCCGAGCACGCGCGGCAGGGCGCGGCGGCGGGCGACGGCGGTCCCGCCGGCCGGCTGCTGGACCAGGTCCTCGGGCAGGTCGGTGGGGAGCAGAGCGTGGAGGGCGCCGGGCGCGACCTGAAAGGTCATCGGGGTTTGGCCGATCGCATCGCCGTCGACCTGGACGGGGAGGCGCGGGCGGGCGACCACCTGGATGGTGCGGGCCCGGTAGTACGCGATCTCAGGGTCGCGGCCGTGGCGCCGGCGCAGGATGGCGATGGCGTGGCGCAGGGCGCTGAAAAAGTTGTCGCCGCGGATGACGCACACATCGAGCAGGCCGTCGTCGATGCTGGCGCGGTGGGTAATCTTGACCAGGCCGCCGTAAAGCTGGCTGTTGCCGACCACGGCCATCAGGATGCGGCCCTTGATCGTGCGGCCGTCGAGGATGAGCCGGGCGCGGGTGCCGCGGATGTTGAGCGCCGCCTCGATCCCGCGCAACACATAGGCCAGGGCCCCCAGGCGGCGCTTTTCCTCCGTCTTCACCCCTGCGGTGATCGCCGCGTCGAAGCCGATGCCGGCCATGAGCAGGAAGAAGCGCTCGCCGGCCCGGCCGAGGTCGATCGGGCGGACCTTCCAGGCGAGCATCGCTTCGGCGGCGGGGAGGGGCTGCAAGGGCAGCTTCAGCTCGCGGGCCCAGACGTTCATCGTGCCGAGGGGCAGGGTGGCCAGCGCGGTTGCGGTGCCGGCCAGCCCGTTGACAACCTCGTTGATCGTGCCGTCGCCGCCGGCGGCTACGACGAGGTCGTAGCCCTGCTCGGCGGCCTCGCGGGCGAGCCGGCTGCCGTCGCCGGCGGCGGCGGTCGGGCGGAGCAGTACCTGCCAGCCATGGGCGCGCCACACGTCGGCGGCGGCGTTCAGGTCGCGCACGAGGGCTTCGGCCTGCCCTGCGGCCGGGTTGAAGATGACCATGGTTCGCATACGGTGGCTTTGGGAGGCACTGGCTCGCACAGACGGAGAGTATACCATGTTCTCGCCCCGGCCCACGGCCGCCCGGACGGTGGTACAATGGCTAGCACGCCAACCCCCAGTGAAGAGGAGCGAGCGATGGCACACAGCCTCGAGCAAGCGGTGCCGCCCGAACGCGCGCCCGCGGCCCGGCCCGGCGAGGAGCACGGCGCCCCCGCCCGCGCCGCGTGCCGCGCCGATGCGCCGGTCACCTGCCCGGCCTGCAACAGCCCGATGCGCCTGTGGGCCGCCTACTACCGCTGCCGGAATTGCGGCTACAAGGAAAGCTGCTGCTTCTGATGGCGGCGCACCGATGGTTCGGTTGTCGTTTCGTACCTGTTTTCGCGCCCTGTGCCCGATTGACATAGGCAGGGGTTTGGATTACCATACCCGCCACGTCACAGCGCCGGCAGCGCCGGTCGGGGAATGATATGCGAGACCACGTAGAGCAGTTCTTGTCGTACATGGCGAGCGAACGCGGCATGTCGGCGAACACCACCGCCGCCTACCGCACCGACCTCGATCAGCTCTGCGCGTTCCTGGGAGACCAGGCGGTGCTCGAGTGGTCGGCTGTGACGCAAGACCATATGGGCGCCTTCATGTTCTTCCTGCGCGAGCGGCGCTACGCCAACTCGACGGTCGCGCGCCGCACCGCCGCGGTCAAGTCGTTCTTTAGCTACCTGGTCACTCAGCGCCACATCCCCACCGACCCGACCGACCAGCTCGACTCGCCGAAGGTCGACCGGTCGCCGCCGCGCTCCGTGTCCCAGCACCAGGTCGACGAGCTGCTCGAGCTCCCCCTGCGCTCCTCCACCCCCGAGGGCCTGCGCGACAAGGCCATGCTCGAGCTGCTCTACGCCACTGGCATGCGGGTGAGCGAGCTCGTCGCCCTCGACCTCGCCGACGTGTCCCTTGAGCAGGCCACCGTCCGCTGCGCCGGCCGCGGCGGCCGCGAGCGCATCCTCCCGATCGGCGAGACGGCCGTCACCGCCCTGGAGGAGTATATGGAGCAGGCCCGCGGCCAGCTCGCCAAGGGCAGCGCCGAGGCCGCCAGCGCCCTGTTCCTCAACCACCGCGGCAAGCGCCTGACCCGCCAGGGCTTCTGGCTGATCCTCAAGGGCTACGCCGAGGAGGTCGGCCTCCACGACCTCACCCCCCACACCCTGCGCCACTCCTTCGCCGCCCATATGCTGGGCAACGGCGCCGAGCTGCGCGAGGTCCAGGAGCGGCTCGGCCACGCCTCGCTGTCCACCACCCAGATCTACGCCCACATGCCGGCCACCCCGCCAGCCCCGCGCCCCCGCGCCTCCGTCACGCGCAACGGCGCCAACGGCCACCACGAACCTCTCGAAGAGGTGCTCGTCGAGGCCGACGGCGAGGACGGGGCGTAGGGAGCGGCGCAATCTACCGCCGAGGCGCGGGGCCGCGCAGCGCCGGTAGGGAACGCACAACAGCGCCGTGCCACTTGGCTTCAGCGAAAGCCGCTGATCAAGTGGCACGGCGTCCTTGCGCCGCCCGTCCAAGGCGCTGCGCGCTGCGATGACCCCCTTACCCCGTCGAGCCGAGCCCGGCGGCCAGGGCGTTGATGTTGAGCAGGAGCAGCGGCAGCATCGCCGCCGCCTCGTTGGTGTCGCCCTGGGCGACCGCCGCGCGCCAGCGCCGGAGCAGCGCCACCTGCTGGCGGTGGAGTACGCGCAGGCCTGCGGCGCGCACGCGCACCAGCGCCTCCACGTTCGGGCGCCGCTCGGCCAGGGGGCCGCCGTAGAGTGTTTCCAGGGCGCGAACCGTGCGCTCGTACTCCGTCAGGATCAGACCCAGGAAGTGCTCGCGCAGCTCCGCGCTCGCGACCAGGCTGGCGTACTCGCGCATGATCGCCGGGTCGGCCAGGGCGACGCTGGTGGCGGCGTTGCTGAGGATGTAGTGCAGCGGCGCCCAGGCGATCAGCTGCTCGCCCAGGGCAGCGAAGGCCGCCGGGTCCTCGGCCCCGAGCCGCTCCAGGGCCGTGCCGACGCCGTACCAGCCCGACAGGTAGAATCGGGCCTGGCCCCAGCTGAAAACCCAGGGGATCGCCCGCAGGTCGGCCAGGGTCGCCCGGCCGGTGCGCCGGGCGGGGCGCGAGCCGATCCGGGCCTCCTCCAGGGCGTCGATCGGCGTGGCCTGGCGGAAAAAGGTCAGAAAGTCGTCGGCGGCGAGCAGCTCGGCGTAGGCCGCGCGGCTCCAGGCCGCCAGCCGGTCCATCGCCGGCTCCAGCGGGTGCGGCTCGGGCGGCGCGTGCTGCTGGAGCAGGGTCGCCCGGCTCACGCCGGCGAGCAGCAGCTCCAGGTTGTAGCTGGCCGTCACCAGGTTCGCGTACTTCTGGCCGATCGTTTCGCCCTGCTCGGTGACGCGCAAGTCGCCCGCCAGGGCGCCGTGGGGCAGCGCCTTGATAAAGCGGTGGGTCGGCCCGGCGCCGCGGCTGATCGTGCCGCCGCGCCCGTGGAAAAAGCGCACCCGCATCCCGCGCTCGCGGCCCACGGCGGCGAGCGCGGCCTGGGCCCGGTAGAGCGCCCACAGGCTGGCGATCAGGCCGCCGTCCTTGTTGCTGTCGCTGTAGCCCACCATCACCTGCTGCACCGGCGTCGCCTCGCCGGAGCGGCGGCGCTGCTCCTCCAGGCTGGCCCTGGTTAGCGGGTGGTCGAGAAAGGCGGCGAGGATGGCCGGGCTGCGCTCCAGGTCGTCGATCGTTTCGAACAGCGGCACCACCGGCAGCGGGCATGCCGGCCCGCCCGGCGTGTCGACAAGGAGGCCGACCTCGCGGGCGAACAGGTAGACGGCCAGGAGGTCGGCCACCCCGCGGGTCATGCTGACGATCAGGGCCCCCAGGCCGGCCGGCCCGTGGGCCCGCAGCTCCGCGACGAGCTCCCGATAGCTGCTCAGCACCGCCGCCGCCTCCGGGCCGACCGGCGCCTCCGGCCGGGTGAAGGGGCGCGGCGAACGCAGCTCGGCGTCGAACAGGGCCAGGCGGCGCGGCTCCTCCCAGTCGGGCAGGCCATCGGCGGGGATGCCGGCGGCGCCGAGCAGCTGGCCAAGGGCCTGGTCGTGGAAGCGGCTGTTCTGACGCACGTCGAGCACGGCGAGGTGGAAGCCGAAGGCCTGGAGGTTGCGGGCCAGCGGCCGCACCGCGGCGTCGGCCAGGCGCCCGGCACCCACCGCCCGCAGCGACTCGTCGAGAAGCATGAGGTCGGCCTGGAGCTCGTCGGCGCCGCTGTAGGCCGCCGGGGGCGGGTTCTCCAGCGGCAGGCGGGCGAGCATGAGGTTGGCCCACTGGCGCCAGGGCTCGTTCGGGTTGCGCTCGACCGCCTCCGCGCCGGCCGGGCCCAGCCGCCGGGCGGCCTCGCCGATCCGACCGAGCAGGGCGGGCGGGGGGGCCTGGAGCTGGTCGGACAGGCTGAGCCGGCGCGCGAGGTCGGTAAGCTGGGACCGGGCTAAGTCGAGGGCGGCGCGGCGCAGCTCGGCCAGCGTCTCGCGGGTCACCTCGGCGGTGACGAGCGGGTGGCCGTCGCGGTCGCCGCCGACCCAGGTGCCGAACTGGAGCCGCGGCAGGCGCAGCGGGTCGGCGAGCAGGGCCGGGTCGAGCCCGGCGTCGTTCCAGGCCTGGCGCAGCCGCTCATCGAGGCGGGGCAGGGCCGCGGGGAAGACGGCGCGCAGGTAATGCAGGATGTTGCGCCGCTCGGAGGCGACGTCGGGCTTTTCGAGAAAGATCTCGCCCGTGCGCCACAGCGTAGTCAGCAGGGTCAGCACCTCGTCCTCGATCGCGGCCCGCTCGAACGGGGTGTAGCGCGGGTCGGCGCGGCGAACGAGCAGCAGGTACAGGGCGCGGTGGTGCTCCAGGATGGTGGCGCGCTTGGCCTCGGTCGGGTGGGCGGTGAGCACCAGCTCGACGCGGACGGCGGACAGGCCCGCCGCGATCGTGCTCCCATCCTCGCCCCGCTCGCGCAGCTGGGCGATGGCCTCGCCCCAGAGCGCCGGCACGGCGGCAAGGCCGGCGCGGGCCTCGCGGTTGCGGCGGTGCTGGACGGCGGCCCGCTGCTCGGCGATCCCGAGCAGCTGAAAGGCGATCGAGAGGGCCTGGGCCAGCCGCTCGGGCGGCGCGGACGCGAGGGCCGCCAAGTCGGCCTCGTCGCGCCAGGGCAGGGCCCGGGCGAGCTCCGGCTCGCCGGACTCGCGCAGCACGGTGTGAAAGCAGTCCATCAGAAAGCGTAGCTCGTCGGCGAACACGGCGGGGTCGGTCACCAGTGCGCTGGCAAGCGTCATTGGTCTTCTCCAAATGTCAGCGGCTTCCAGCTCTGCGGTATGATACCCGATGGCCGGAGTGCGGGTTTGTGCTTTGCGCTTGGTTATAGCGTATCATGAGCTGGGAGCGCGGGGAGCAGGAGCAAGGCGATGGAGGTTCAGTTTCTCGGCGGGGCGAGCGGGGTGGGGGCGACGTGCCAGCTGGTGCGGCTAGGCCGCCGGACGGTGCTCGTCGACGCCGGGGTGCGCGTCGACAGCGCCGACCGCCTGCCGAACCTGGCCGCGCTCGACGGCGTCAGCCTCGACGCGATTCTGATCACCCACGCCCACGCCGACCATATCGGCGCGCTGCCACTGGTGGCCGCGCGCTTCCCGGCCGCCCCGATCTACGCCAGCTCCGCCACCATCCGCCTGATGGAGGTGATGCTTGGCGATGCCGTGCGGGTGATGGCCCGGCGCGCGAGCGAGGAGCTGGAGCTGCCGCTCTATGACGACGCCCTGGTGGCCGCCGCGCTGCGCCGGCTGCGCCCCCTGGCGATGGGCGCCCAGCGCCTGCCGGAGCTGCCCGGCGTGGTGGTCCACGCCCAGCGGGCCGGGCATATCGCCGGGGCGGTCAGCCTGGGGTTCGAGGCGGACGACGGGCGGCTGGTGATCTCGGGGGATGTGAGCGCCACCCCGCAGCGCACCATCCTCGGCGCGGCCATCCCCGCGCCGAAGCACCCGGACCTGCTGGTGCTGGAAAGTACCTACGGGGCCCGGCTGCACCCGAACCGGGCCCAGGAGGAGCGTCGGCTGGCCGAGGCGGTGGCGGCGGTGGTGGCGGGCGGCGGCCGCTGCCTCATCCCGGCCTTCGCCCTCGGCCGGGCCCAAGAGATCATCCTCATCCTGCGCGCCGCCCAGCGCGACGGCCTGATCCCCGGCTTCCCGATCGCCGTCGACGGCCTGGTGCGCGCGGTCTGCGCGGCCTACGCCGCCTTCCCCGACGCCCTGACCCCGGCCCTGCGCCGCCACCTGCTGAACGGGGCCAAGCCCTTTTTCAGCAGCCTCGTCCAGCCGATCGAGCGGCCCGATCAGCGCGAGCGGGTGCTGGCCGGCCCGCCGGGCGCGATCATCGCCTCGTCGGGGATGCTCAGCGGCGGCCCGTCGGCCTGGTACGCCGAGCGCCTCGCCGGCGACCAGCAGGCGGCGATCTTTTTCAGCGGCTACCTCGACGACGAGGCCCCAGGCCGGCGCCTGCTCGACCTCGCGGACGCACCCCCGGAGGCCCGCAGGCTGGCCCTCAACGGCCGCGAGTTCCCGGTGGCCTGCCAGGTCGGCCGCTACAGCCTGAGTGCCCACGCCGACGGCGACGAGCTCGCCGCGATCGTGCGCGCAGTGCAGCCCCGGGCCGTGGCCCTCGTCCACGGCGACCCCGAGGCCCGGGCCGCGCTCGCCGCCCGCCTCCAGGGCCTGGCCGAGGTGATCCTCCCGCGCGACGGGCAGACACTCGCGGCGGCGCCCGCGGCCCGCGGCGGACGGCGCGTCCAGCCCCCGGCGCCCCTGGCCGCGCCCCCCGAGCGCATCGGCGGCGGCCGCCCGCCGGATGGGGCGGGGCTTGAGCGGCTTTGGTCAGCTCTGCGTGACGGCAGCGGCGTGCAAAGCATGAGCGTGCGCGAGCTGGCTCGGGCCTGGCACGGCCCGGAGGCGGGCGAGGCGGCCGAGGCGGAGCTGGCGGCGCTGCTGGAGGCCGGCAGCCCCTTCTTCGCGCCGCTGCCCCACGCCCCGGGCCTGTGGCGGCTCCCCGCCCCCAGCGAGGTGCGCCGGGCCCAGGCCAGCGGGGCGGCGCGCCGGCCGGGCCCACGCCCGGACATGGCGGGCATCCAGGCGGTGATCGAGCGCCACCTCGGCGGGGCGCCGGACCTGTACCAGCGCAGCGTCGACCCTGAAACCGGCGCGGTGGCGCTGCGCTACTTCTTCCCCGCTGTGGCCGCCGCCCGCGACGCAGACAAAATCGCCCGCGTGGCCGCCGAGATCGGGGCGCCCGTGACTGTCTGGCCGCAGCCGCACCAGGGCCAGCTCGCCCAGGCCGCCCTCGACGCCCTCCCGCCGGGGCTGACGGCCGAGCGCGCCCCCGCGATCTTTCTGGAGGCCGGCCGGGTCGAGCTGCGCTGCGCCGGCGCGGCCGAGCCCGCCGATATTGCCGCGGCCGAGGCCGCCTTCGCCGCCCGCACCGGCCTGCGCCTGCGGATCGCCGCGCCAGGCCTCGGGCCAGCCGCCGTGGCGGGCGGCGCCGCCGAGCAGGAGGAGTTCGCACCGCCGCCGGGGGCGCCGCGTGCCGAGCTGAACTTCGCGCTGAACACCGCGCGCACGTGGTTCGGGCCCGGGAGCGGCTGCTACAAGGCCAGCGCCGACCAGGCCACGGGCGTGGTGACGCTGCGCTTCCACTTCCCCGACGTCGCCCGCCGCGAACTCGCCGGGCAGCTCGCCGAGCTGGCGGCCTACCTGGGCTGGGCCGTGCGGCTGTGGCCGCAGCCCCACCAGGAGGAGCTGTCGCGCGCGGCCGTGGCCGCCCTGCCGCCGGGCCTGCGCGCCATCGGCGCGCCCGCGCTTCAGGGAGCCGCCCGCGAGGTGGTGGTGCGCGTGCAAGGCGCGGCTACGCCCGAGGAGTGCACCGGCGCGGCGGAGCGCTTCGCCGCGCGCACGGGCTGGCGGCTCACCCTGCGCGAGCGTTAAGGGCGCCCCCGGCCGCATCGCGGTCGCTCCAGCGGGCCAGCCGGCCGGCTGCGGGCGATCGATACACCACGAAAGCACCATGGACGCTGATCACGGACAACCGGGGCCGCTCCTGACGGTGGGGCAGTTGGCAAAGCGGCTCCGGCTGCGGCCGTCGGCGCTGCGCTACTACGAGGAGCTCGGCCTGCTCCCGCCGACGGCCCACAGCGAGGGCGGCTACCGGCTCTACGACGCCGCTGCCGAGGAGCGCCTGCGCTTTATCCTGCGCGCTCAGCGCCTCGGTTTCTCGCTCGCCGATGTGGGCGCCCTGCTCGCCGCCCGCGCCGAAGGGGCCGACGGGGACGCCGCGCTGGCCCGCATCGCCGAGGCGCGCTATGTGGCGCTGGAGCGCCAGCTCACCCCCTTGCTTGTCGCTCGCCACGAGCTCGCCCACCTGCTCCAAGACCTGAGCGCCGCCGCCCAAGAGGAGCAGCCTCGCCTGGCCCGGCTGATCGACGAGGTTTGCGCTGACCCCGCGCGCCAGCCCGCCGAGACCACGCTCGGCCGGCTGCTCGCCCTGACCGGCTGCCGCCTCAGCTCCACCGCCGCGCGCTCCGCCCTCGCCGCCCTGCGCGGCGCCCACGCCCACCTGTGGCAGGAGGGCGCGGCCTACCACATCCTCGTCGTCGGCGACGACCCGGCCCTCGCCCCGGCCCTGGAGCAGCTGGCCAGCGTCGAGGCTGGCTGCGACGCCCACAGCCCCACCATCGCGCTCGAGCTGCGCCGCACCGGTGCCGGCCACCTCCTCATCGCCCGCGGCGACGACGCCTTTCTCTATGCCCGCCTCTTCATGGCCCTTGAGGAGGACGGCCCTGCCTGACGGGGCCGGCGGCGCGCCTCGCCGCCATCTTTGCCAGCGCTTGACTTTCAAGGCGGCTTGAAGGTGTATGCTATCCTCAGTGGACGTGAAGAGACACGGGGGAGCTGCCATGGCGAGCGTCGAGCGCGAGCTCACCTTCAAGATACAGGGGATGGACTGCGCCGGGTGTGCGCGCACGGTCGAGAGCGGGGTCGCTCAGCTCCCCGGCGTCGAGTCGTGCGAGCTGAACGCGACGACGGAGCGGCTGCGCGTGCGCGGCAGCGTTGCGGCGGCGGTCGTGGCCGAGCGGGTGCGCGCCCTGGGCTATGAAGCGCTGGCGGCCGAGACGGCAGCGCCGTCCGCCCCCGCGCCGGCGCCGTCGTTGATCAGCTTTCTGTGGGGCCGGGGGGAGACGCGCCTGGCCCTGCTCGGCGCGCTGCTTGTGCTGCCCGGGGCCGTGCTGCACGAGATCTTTGGCTGGGAGCTGCTGTGGGTCGACTTGCTGGCCCTGGTGGCGCTCGTCGTCGCCGGCCTCCCCGTCGCGCGCGCGGCCTGGCGCTCGCTTACAGTGAGCCGCGAGCTGACGATCAACGGGCTGATGACCATCGCGGCGGTCGGGGCGGTGGTGATCGGCGCCTACGTCGAGGCGGGCATGGTGATGGTGCTGTTCGCGATCGGCGAGGCCCTGGAGGGCTATAGCACCAGCCGCGCCCGCCACGCCATCCGTTCGCTCATGGCGCTCGCCCCCGAAACGGCGGCGCGGCTCCTGGGCGGCCGGGAGGAGCGGGTGCCGGTGGCGGCCCTGGCCGTGGGCGACGTGATCCTGGTCCGGCCGGGCGAGCGGATCGCGATGGACGGAACGGTGCTCGCCGGCCTGTCGAGCGTGAACCAGGCGCCGATCACCGGCGAAAGCCGGCCCGTCGACAAAGCCCCCGGCGCCGAACTGTTCGCTGGAAGCATCAACGGCGAGGGCGCGCTGGAGGTGGCGGTGTCGCGGCCGGCCAGCGATAGCACGATCAGCCGCATGATCCGGCTGGTGCAGGAGGCCCAGGAGCGGCGCGCCCCGGCCCAGCGCATGGTCGACCAGTTCGCGCGCTGGTATACGCCGGCGGTGGTCGTCATCGCCCTCCTGACAGCCGTCTTGCCGTCGCTGCTCTTCGGCCAGCCCTTCTGGAACCCCACGCCCGACGAGTTCGGCTGGCTGTACCGCGGCCTGGCCCTGCTCGTGGTAGCCTGCCCGTGCGCGCTGGTGATCAGCACCCCGGTCAGTGTGATCAGCGCCCTCAGCGCGGCGGCGCGTGGTGGCGTGCTGATCAAGGGCGGCGCGGCGTTAGAAGCCCTTGGGCGCGTGCGCGCAGTCGCCTTCGACAAGACCGGCACGCTCACGGCCGGCAGGCCGGCGGTTGTGGCCGTGCGCCCGGTCGGGTGCGATGGGCCGGGCGACGGGGGCGTGGGCCACTGCGCGGCGTGCGATGAAGTGCTGGCCCTGGCCTACGCCGTCGAGCGGCGCTCGGAGCACCCGCTGGCCTTTGCGATCATGGCGGCGGCCGAGGCCCGCGGCCTCGCCGGCGCCCTCCCCGCGGCCGAGCAGGTCGTCGCCCTGCCGGGCCGGGGCGTGAGCGGGCTGGTGGGCGGGCGTCACGTCAGCGTCGGCAGCCACCGCCACTTCGACGAGACGGTGCCCCACACCGTCGCCGACTGTGGCGCGGCCGAGCGCGACGCGGGCAAGGGCCGCACGCCGTTGCTGGTCAGCGTGGACGGCCGCTACGTCGGGACGATCAGCGTGGCCGACGCCGTCCGGCCGAGCAGCCGCGCCGCGGTGGCCCGGCTGCGGTCGCTCGGCGTGCGGGCGGTGGCGATGCTCACGGGCGACCACCGCGACACGGCGCGGGCCATCGCGGCCGAGGTGGGCGTGGACGATGTGCGCGCCGAGCTGCTGCCCGAGGGGAAGGTCGCCGCCGTCGCCACCCTGGAGCGCACCTTTGGCCCCGTGGCGATGGTGGGCGACGGGATCAACGACGCGCCGGCCCTGGCCACCGCCGCCGTCGGGGTCGCGATCGGCGGGGCCCACGGCGGCACCACCCAGGCCATGGAGACGGCCGACGTCACCCTGATGAGCGACGACCTGCGCCGCTTGCCCTTCGCGCTCCGGCTCAGCCGGGCCGCCCTGCGCACGATCGGGATCAATGTCGCCCTGAGCATCGGGATCAAGCTCCTGTTCCTCGTCGCCGTCTTGCTCGGCTACGGCACCATGTGGATGGCCGTCCTTGCCGACATGGGCACCTCGCTGCTCGTGACGCTTTATGGGCTGCGGCTGCTGCGCTTCCGCGACGCCGAGGCGGAGTAGCTTTTTTCGCTCTGTACAGCGCAGAACGTATGTGCTATAATGGAGTGGGAAGAGTTTCTACGATGCAGGGACGAGCAGGGACAAGGAGCAGCAGAATGATCGGCCGCAACAAGGTTCGGCGTACCCAGGACGTTATTACGCTGCAGTACGCAAACGGCAAGAGCATGGCGCGCCAGCTGCCCGGCAGCGGCCGGTTCGCCCCGTATGTGGGCTTCCACATCGAGGTCGGCAAGGACTCGGAGATCGACAACGCGCTGGGCGGGGCGAAGGTCGGCCAGATCGAGATCAAGCACCAGCGGCCGGGCGGCGCCGAGATCATCCGCCACTGGGCCTTGGGCGAAACGATCCGGCTCTACCCCGTCACCAGCGGCCCCGTCGCCTCCACCGTCGCGAGCAGCCTGGCCGGCAAGAACGCCGAGCAGACGGCCGACGCCGGGATCGGCCTGCGCTGGGGCGACAACGACAAAAGCCGCATGGCGCTGCGCGGCTACCTCGACACCCTGGTCCGCGCCGGCTGTATGCGCCTTGTCCAGCTGTCGGCGCGCTCACGCATGACGGACGTGCTGCTGGCCGCCCTGGTTGACCACGGCCGGGTCTGCGAGGCGGCCGACAACCTGATCGACCGCGCCCGCCACCCCGACGTCGTCTTCTACCACGAGATCGCGCTGCCCCTCGGCCCGGGCGAGGAGGAGCTATGGGGCAAGACGGACACCACCTCGGTCATCCCCTTCAAGAGCCAGCACCCCGACGCCGTCGACGCCGACTACCTGCGCACCGTCTGGCGCCCCGACAGCGTCCACTCCATGGCCCTGCGTGACTGGGAGGGCATCCAGCTCTGGGCCCACGAGTATGCCGCCCAGGCCGAGGAGGCCCCCCGCCCCGCCGAGTCCGTCCTCGCCAACGGCACGGACGACGTGCTGTAGCTCCTGGCGCCGTCCGCGCAGCGAACAGAACAGGTTGTACGAGCGTACCGCTCCGCTCAGGTTTCTGCCTGATCGGAGCGGTACGGCTTTTTGCGCAAGGTTGCCAGACATCCGCAAATTTGAATCGCACATGCCCTACTGGAGCAGCAACGGCAGGTAGAGCCGCTGCTGCTCGCCCTCCGCTGGCGCGAGCACGGCGTACTCGCCCATGGGGGCGTCCCTCAGCCGGCACTCGACGCCGCCCGAGGCCGGCGCGCAGGCGCCGAGGGGCTGCCAGCCGTCGTCCGTCAGGGCGTAGAGGGCGGCGGCGGCCGAGGCGCCGGGGAAGCGCAGCGTCGTCTCACCGGCGAGGCGCAGGTCGGGGATGGGGGTGCGGCCACGGTAGGCGGCGAGCCGGAAGCGCGGGCCGGCGGAGGCGACTGTGGCCGGCAGGGGGCGCGAGGACGCCTCCAGAACAGTGTAGGTCAGCAGCGTGTCGGTGATCACGGCGCCCGCGGGTGCGGAAAGCGCAGCGTCCTCCGTGGCGAGCTCGCCGGGGGCGCCGGGCACGAGGGGCACGAGCGCCGTCACTATGGTGGTGGTGAGGGGGCTGGCGGCGATCGCGTTCTGGCCGCCGATCGACCTGGCGCGGGGGGCGGGGGGGCGGATGTCCGCGCCGGCGGCCATTGTGTAGCTAAAGGCCGCCGTCGCGCCCAGGCCCTCCAGGCGCGGCAGGCTCCAGACGACGCCCGTGTCGTCGCGTGTGCCGCCGGCCACGTAGGTCGCCCCTGCGGGAAGGGGCGCGTTGACCGTGAGCCCTTCGGCGGCAGTGGCCCCGACGTTGCGCAGCTCCACGGTCACGGCGAAGGGCTGGCCGGCCACGGCGACGGCCGGCGCGTCGACGGCGAGGCGCAGGTCGGGGCCGAGGCCCGTGCTCAGGTCGACCTCCTGGGCCGCGGTCGCCGCGCCGCCGCAGTTTTCGGCCTCCACGCTCACGGTATACCGGCCGACGTCGGTCCAGCGGTACGTGGCGATGGCGGTGCCCTGGCCGCTAAACGGCTCGGGGCTCCAGGTGTAGCTGATCGGGGCGGTGGCGTCGAGGGGGGCGAGGCGGGCGCTGAAGTCAAGCTCCTCCCCCACCGTGCCGATCGTCGGCCCTCTGATGCTCACGCCGGCGAGCGGGGCGTCACATGCGGGCTGCAACGGGGCGGGGGCGTACCGGGCGAGTGCCGGGGGCGCGGCCGTGATGGCTGCCAGCAGCAGCGCGCCGGCGAGCATCATCATCCAGAGCGAGCGGTGTGCCATCTTCGTAGTCTCCTGTGTGCAACCGTTAGTCCGCGGCCATGGCCGCAAGGTCGAGCTCGGCGGCCGGGCGCGTGTCGACCTTGAAGGCCGTGGCAAGCTGGGCGAGGGCCTGCCGGTTCTGCTCTGGCTGCTCCGAGGCGGTGCAGTCGGCGGGGACGAAGACATCGTAGCCGCGTATATAGGCGTCGACGGCGGTGGCCGACACGCAAATATTCCCGGCCAGGCCGGAAAGGATCAGGCGGCGCACCCCGAGGTACTGCAGCAGCAGGTCGAGGGTCGTGCCGAAAAAGCCCGAGTGCTTCGGCTTGAGCACAAAGTAGTCGTCGCGGCCGGGGGCGAGCAGCGCGGCCAGCGGGTGCCCCCGCACCGCTGGGTCCAGGGCGTGGTCGAGGAGCTGCCGGAAGTCCGAGCGCCAGCGCCCGAAGTTGTCATTGACATAAATACAGGGCAGCCCGGCCGCACCGGCCCGCCGCTTCAAAGCGTGGATCGCCTGGCCCATCTCAAGGGCCTGGGGGAGCAGCAGCTCGCCGCCGGGGAATTCAAGGTCGTTGATCACGTCGATCAGCAACAAGGCCGCGCGCGCGCCCACGGCGTCCTGGCCGTTCTGAGCAGCCGACATGCTCGCCTCCTTTATATCGCACGTAGCCCCTCATGTCGCAGGTTATATGCCGCCCCGGCACGGCCCTACCGGCCACCTAGTGTACGGTAGCGGCGCGGCGGGTCGGGGGAGCATATTGTCGCGCATCCGGCCCCGTCGGAGATAGCTCTTCCGAGCCATTCGCGCGGCCGCTTCGCCGCGCTATGATGGCACTGCCTTTCACGCCACCTGTTGAGAAGGAACGAGGATACACCATGCGAGTTCGGATGACGCGGCTGCTCGGGACGGTCCTGCTTGCCCTGGTCGCTTTTGGCCTCATGCCCGCCGGCGCCGCCCACGCCCAGGGCGGGCAGCGCTGCTTCCCCGAAACCGGCCAGTGCATCGCCGGCCCGATCCGGGCCTACTGGGAGCGCAACGGCGGCCTGCCGATCTTTGGCTTCCCGATCACGGGCCAGCGCCAGGAGACGGTCGAGGGCCGCTCCCTGCAGGTGCAGTGGTTTGAGCGCGACCGGATCGAGATCCAGGCCGACGGCAGCGTGACCACGGGCCGCCTGGGCGTCGACCGGCTGGCCCAGATCGGCGCGCCCTTCCAGTTCGGCCCGAACCTCCCGGCCGGCAACGGCTGCATCGCCTTCCCCGAAACGGGCTACCAGGCCTGCGGCGCCTTCGCCCGCTTCTGGCAGCAGAACGGCGGCCTAGCCCGCCTCGGCTTTCCGATCACCGGCGAGTTCCAGACCGTAATTGAGGGCCGGACGCTCACGGTGCAGTACTTCGAGCGCCGCCGCTTCGAGCTCCACGGCAACCAGGTGCTGCTCGGCCTGCTCGGCCGCGAGGTGCTGAACAACGGCGGCAGCCAGGGCGGCCCGGCCGACCCCTGCGCCGGCATCCCCGCCCCGATCAACGCCGCGGTCGAGCCGCCCTGCGCCCGGATCGGCACGATCTTCTACGCCGCCGGGGAGGGCTTCCGGGCCGGCGAGGCCGTGGGCGCCTACATCACCGCCCCCGACCAGTCGGTGCTCGGCGCCCGCTTCCAGCTGATCGCCGACCGCGATGGCCTTGCGGGCGTGGTCACCTTCGACTCGAGCATCCTCCCCAACGACAGCCGCATCGACGGCATCTGGGCCATCACCTTCGAGGGCGTCGAGTCCGGCCGCCGCGCCATCGCCTACTTCCGCGTTCTGCGCTAGGGTAGGGCACCGCCAAGGCGCAGAGGGCGCAGAAAGTCGGGTGTGATCTCCTGACGCCACCGTGCCACTCCGATCAGGCGCATGCCGATCGGAGTGGCACGGCGTTTTGCCAGAAGCGGCCCAAAGCGCTCCGCGCCCTCTGCGTCCCCGCGGTGGAGCTATTGGGCGACTTCGCGCCCCCGGTTGCGCTCCATCCACCCGACGGCGAAGTCGATCAGCGGGCGCTGGGGCAGGAGGATCGCCTCGCCGGTGCCGACCCGCCCGCGCCGGGCCAGGCCGACCTCCTGGTCGAAGGCGGCGCCGATATCGGGGAAGTCCGAGTCGTCCCAGTCCACGTCGTCGAAGCTGACCCAGCGCCGCGCGCCATCGACCATGACGGGGGCGCCGGTGCGGATGGTGCGCCGGTTGGGGTAGCGGGCCCGGTACTCGGCGAGGTGGAGCGAGGTGTTGTTGCCGTGGCCCACGCCGAGCAGCAGCACGTGGCCGTCGAGATCGTAGAGGCGGGCCAGGGGCGAGCCATCGCCCAGGTTGGCCTCCAGGGTGTGGTCGGCGGTGAGGCGCTCGGCGTTGGCGCCCCAGGCCGCGAAGGAGACCTGGGGGTGGGCGCTGCGGCGCACGCCCGGCTGCTTGCGGAACGTTTCGGCCAGCACCCCCATCTGCCGGGTCGGCGTGAGGTCGGGGTCGAAGGCGGGCATATGCTCACGGATGAGGGGCCACCACGCCTCCGGCACCGGCGGGTGGTTCCAGTTCGCCGGGTCCGACAGGTCCGCCGAGTGGGTCGGCATCATGAGCGTCCCCGTCGGGCCGAGCCGCCCCTCCAGGGCCAGGATGAGCGCGACCGGCCCGCCGCAGATCCAGCCCAGCCGGCTGAGCGAGCAGTGCACAAGCACCGTCATCCCCGGGGCCAGCCCGAGGGCGGCGAGGTCGGCCTGGAGTGATTCAACCGTCGCCGGCGCGCCGGCGCGCGCCACCGCGTCCTGCTCGGTCATGCAGCACCTTTCTGGGCAATGTGAACGCCTGCCGGCGCCCATTGTACAACGGCTCCGGCCGACGCAGCGCCGTGTTACAATAGCCCGGGCCCTGGCGCGCCGTGGGCCCATCGCATGCGCCATTCTTCCCAGGGAGCCGCCCGTGCCGATCGCGATCGTCGACCTCGACGAGTCCTGGCAGGCCGCCGCCGTGGCGTACCTGCGCCGCTCGCCCTACCGCAACGCCATCCCGCTGTCCAACGTCACCCAGCTGCGCCAGCGCTGCGAGGTGGTCGTGGCCCACAGCGACGGAATGGTGCAGGGCGTCGCCTCGTACTACCGCGACCTGCCCTTCCCGGCCCTGGCCTTCGCGGCCGAGCCCGGCCCCGCCCTCGCCGATCTGCTCGCGGCCCTGGCCGAGCGGGCCCCGCTGCTGCGCGAGGCGGAGCTCGCCACCGTCATCCCTGAGCAGCGGGTGCGCCAGCTCGCCGCCTGCGCCCGGGTCGTCGGGCTGGCGACCGAGTACCAGATGGTGGTCGAGCCGGAAACGCTGCGCCCGCGCCATGCCGACACCGTGCGCCGCCTGCACGCCGACGACCTGCCGGCGATGGCCGAGCTGGCCGAGCTCGGCGGCCTCGAAGCCTGGCGGGCCGCGGCCTTTGAGAACGGCCCGGCCTTCGGCGCCGTGGTCGACGGCCGGCTCGTCGCGATGGCGACGACCCGCTTCGCCACCGCCGACGTGATCGAGATCGGCAACATCGTCACCCACCCCGGCTACCGCCGGCGCAGCCTGGCCAGCGCCTGCACCACCGCCCTGGTCGAGGCCTGCTTCGGCCTGGCCTCCCGCGTCTACCTCATGGTCATGGCCGACAACGAGGCCGCCTTCAGCGCCTACCGCGCCCTCGGCTTCTGGCCCTCCGAGCGCTTCGCCTTTACCACCTTCCGCCTTGGCGGCGGGCTGCGATAAGCGGCGGAGCTCGGTAGGGCCACGGCAGGGCGGTTCCACCCTCTTGCGCTCCGCCCTCTTCGCCCCCTGCGCCTCGCTACGCCAGCACCTCCGGCCGGCGACGCCAGAGCTGCGTGGCCTGTTCGAAGGCGTGGGCAACCTGGAGCACGCCGAACTCGTCGCGGAAGCGGCCGACGATCTGCAGGCCGATCGGCAGCCCGTCGGCGGTGAAGCCGGTGGGGACGGCGATGGCGGGCAGGCCGGTGACGGTGATCGCGTAGCAGGAGCGCATCCACTCGATGTAGCTGCCCATTGGCACGCCGTCGACCTCGGTCACATAGGGCTGCTCGACGGGGAAGGGCGGCACCTGTGCGACCGGCAGCACCATGAACTCGTAGCGCTCCATGAAGGCCCGCGCCCGCTCGTAGAGCGCGGCCTGGAGCCGCAGCGCGCGGCCCACATCAGGCCCGCTCTGGCGCCGCCCCGCCTCAATGTTCCAGACCACCGTGTCCTTCAGCTCGGCGCGCCTGGTGTCGAGCAGCTCGCCGAGGCCGAGCTCGAAGCTGAGCGCTCGCAGGGTCATGAACACCTCGTCGGCGTCGCGCAGGTCCGGCGCCGCCTCCTCGACCACGCAGCCGAGGGCGGCGAAGGTGGCGCGCTGGGCCTCCACGGCGGCGCGCACCCGCGGGTCGAGCGGGAGCAGGCCGCCGAGGTCGGGGGCCCAGGCCACGCGCACGCCGCGCAGGTCGCGATCGAGCGCGCCGGCGAAGACCGTCCCCGGCTCGCCGGACGCCATGGGCGCCCGCCGGTCCGGCCCGGCGATGGCCGAGAGCATGAGCGCGACGTCGCCCACCGTGCGGGCCATCGGGCCGTCGACGGACAATGGCAGCCAGAGCGCCTTCTCGGGCCAGGAGGGCACCCGCCCGGGCGAGCAGCGCAGGCCGACCACGTTGCAGAAGCTGGCGGGGTTGCGCAGGCTGCCGCCCATATCGCTGCCGTCGGCGATCGGGACCATGCCGCAGGCCAGGGCGGCGGCCGCGCCGCCGCTGCTTCCGCCGCAGGTTCTGGCCTGGTCGTAGGGGTTGCGGGTCGGCCCGAAGACGGGGTTGAAGGTTTGCGAGCCCGCGCCGAACTCGGGGGTGTTGGTCTTGCCAACCGTGATCGCGCCCGCGGCCTTGAGCCGCTCGACGATCAGGGCGTCGTGCTCCGGCACGTGGTCGTGGAAGATCGGCGAGCCGTAGGTGGTGCGCACGCCCGCCGTCTCGAACAGGTCCTTGTGGGCCACGGGCAGGCCATGGAGCGGGCCGAGTGTTCGCCCGGCGGCGAGCGACGCGTCGGCCGCGCGGGCGTCGGCCAGGGCCGCCTCGGGCGTCAGGGTAACGATCGCGTTCACGGCGGGGTTGACCCGCTCGATCCGCCGCAGGTGCGCCTCCACCACCTCGACCGCGCTCACCTCCCGGGCGCCTATGGCGGCGGCCAGCTCGCGCGCCGTCAGATCACAGATCTCCATCGTCATTCCTGCTAAAGGGGTACCGCAGAGGCGCGGAGGGCGCAGAGATACGGGGTACTGCAGAAACGCGGAGGGCGCAGAGATCTCTGTGCCTCCGCGTCTGCGCGGTTCATGGCGGCGCGGCCTAGTCGACCTGCTGGTACGCGGGCAAGGTGAGGAACTCGACGAACTCCTCGCTGGTCGTGATCTCGTCGAACAGCTCGGCGGCCTCCTCGTACTTGCCCCGAGCGTAGGCCGGGCCGAGGATCTGCTGGACCTTGGCCAGCTCCTCGGGGAGCAGGCCGCGGAACAGGTCGACCGTGACCTTGCGGCCGTCTTCGAGCACGCCCTTGGGGCTGCGGATCCACTGCCAGATCTGGGCGCGGGAGATCTCGGCGGTGGCGGCGTCCTCCATCAGGTTGAAGACTGGCACACAGCCGTTGCCGGCGAGCCATGCGCCGAGGTACTGGATGCCGACATTGATGTTCGTGCGCAGGCCGTTCTCGGTGATCGGGGCCTCGGGGGCGAAATTGAGCAGGTCGGCCGTGGACACCTGCACGTCGTCGCGCCGCTTGTCGATCTGGTTCGGCGTGGGCATGTGGGCGTCGAAGGCCTCGTAGGCGATGGCGACCAGGCCGGGGTGGGCGACCCAGGTGCCGTCGTGGCCGTCGCTGGCCTCGCGCTCCTTGTCGGCGCGGACGCGGGCGAGGGCGGCTTCGTTGGCGGCCGGGTCGTTCTTGATCGGGATCTGGGCCGCCATGCCGCCCATGGCGTGGGCGCCGCGGCGGTGGCACGTCTTGATGCAGAGCAGCGAGTAGGCGCGCATGAAGGGCGCGGTCATCGTCACCTGGGAGCGGTCGGCCAGGCAGAACTGCTTGTCGTTGCGGAACTTCTTGATACAGGAGAAGATGTAGTCCCAGCGGCCGCAGTTCAGGCCGGCCGAGTGCTCGCGCAGCTCGTACAGGATCTCGTCCATCTCAAAGGCGGCCATGATCGTTTCGATCAGCACGGTCGCCTTGATCGTGCCTTGCGGCACCCCCGCGTACTCCTGGGCGGCTACAAAGATCTCGTTCCACAGCCGGGCCTCGTGGTGGCTTTCCAGCTTCGGCAGGTAGAAGTACGGGCCGCCCTGCACCTCGATCGCCTGCCGGACATTGTTCACGAAGTAGACGGCGAAGTCGAACATGCTGCCGGAGACCGGCTCGCCGTCGACCGTCACGTGCTTCTCGTCGAGGTGCCAGCCGCGCGGGCGCACAAACAGGATGGCGGGCTCGCCCTTGAGCGCGTAGGCCTTGCCCTCGGCGCTGGTGTAGCCGATCGTGCGCCGCAGGGCGTCGCGCAGGTTGATCTGGCCCTCGACCTGATTGTCCCAGGTGGGCGTGTTCGAGTCCTCGAAGTCGGCCATGAAGACCCTGGCCCCTGAGTTGAGCGCGTTGATCACCATCTTGCGCTCGGTGGGGCCGGTGATCTCGACCCGCCGGTCGGCGAGCTGGGGCGGCAGCGGCGCGACCGTCCAGTCGCCGGCGCGGATGTCCGCCGTCTCGGCCAGGAAGTCGGGCCGCTCCCCCGCGTCGAGCCGGGCCTGGACCTCCTGGCGCCGCCCCAGCAGCTCCGCGCGCCGCCCGTTGAACCGCCGGTGCAGCTGCGCCACCAGCTCCAGCGCCTCCGCCGTCAGCACCTCGGCATACTCGGGCGTGACACGGCCGCTCACGGCCATCCCCGCCGGCAGCTTCAGATTAGCCATTGACCGCGCCTTTCACTATGTGGAAAGAGGTTCCATTGCTATTATAGCGTAAAAATGAAGAACAGAAGAACAGGAGAACAGCGGGACTGTCCCTTTGCTCCTCTGTTCCTCTGTTCTTTGTTCCTTTGTTGTCCTGCCCGGCCTAGTGGAACTGCTCCTCCTCGGTGGAGCCGCTCAACGCGGTGGTGCTGCTTTCGCCGCCGGCGATCACCTGGGCGACCTCGTCGAAGTAGCCGGTGCCGACCTCGCGCTGGTGCTTGGTGGCGGTGTAGCCGCGGCTTTCGGCGGCGAACTCGGCCTGTTGCAGCTCGGAGTAGGCGGCCATGCCCCGATCGCGGTAGCCGTAGGCCAGGTCGAACATGCTGTAGTTGAGGGCGTGGAAGCCAGCCAGGGTCACAAACTGGAACTTGTAGCCCATCGCGCCGATCTGGCGCTGGAAGCTGGCGATCGTGGCGTCGTCGAGCTTCTTCTTCCAGTTGAAGGAGGGCGAGCAGTTGTAGGCTAGCAGCTTGCCGGGGAACTGGGCGTGGATGGCCTCGGCGAAGCGGCGGGCCTCCTCCAGGTTGGGCTCGCTCGTTTCGCACCAGATCAGGTCGGCGTAGGGGGCGTAGGCTAGGCCGCGGGCGATCGCCTGGTCGAGGCCGGCGCGGACGCGGTAGAAACCCTCGGCGGTGCGCTCGCCGGTGCAGAAGGCCTGGTCGCGCTCGTCGACGTCGCTGGTGAGCAGGTTGGCGCCGTTCGCGTCGGTGCGGGCCACCAGGATGGTCGGCACGCCCATCACGTCGGCGGCGAGGCGGGCGGCCACGAGGTTGCGAATGGCCGCCTGGGTCGGGATCAGCACCTTGCCGCCCATGTGGCCGCACTTCTTTTCCGAGGCGAGCTGGTCCTCAAAGTGCACGCCGGCGGCGCCCGCCTCAATGTAGCCCTTCATGATCTCGAAGCAGTTCAGCGGGCCGCCGAAACCGGCCTCGGCGTCGGCCACGATCGGGGCAAACCAGTGGACGCCGTTCTTGCCCTCCGCGTGGTTAATCTGGTCCGCCCGGCGCAGGGCGTTGTTGATGTTGCGCACCAGCGTGGGGCCCGAGTTGGCCGGGTACAGGCTTTGGTCCGGGTACATCTGCCCGGCCAGGTTGGCGTCGCCTGCCACCTGCCACCCCGACAGGTAGATCGCCTTCAGCCCGGCCTTCACCTGCTGCATCGCCTGGTTGCCCGTCAGGGCGCCCAACGCATTGACATAATTCTCGGCGTGCAGCAGATCCCACAGGCGCTCCGCGCCCAAACGGGCCAGGGTGTACTCGATCTGAACGCTGCCCCGCAGGCGAAACACCTCTTCGGGGCCGTAGGGGCGCTGGATGCCGTTCCAGCGCGGCCCGCTCCAGCTTTCGGCGATCTGGGCGATCTGCTGCTCGCGATCCATCGTCGGGTTCCTTTCTGCGGATACAGGTGGTGGAAATGCACACTGTTTGCACAGGGACGATGGATGGAGTATACGAACAAAGAGTTACATGCTGGTTACACCGCACCCAGGCCCGCCCCATGGCCGCTCACCCTTCCCACTCGCGGCCGTAGTTGACCTTGAGCTTGTCAAGGATGGCCTGCTCCAGATCGATCTCGAGCAGGTAGGCGAGCTGGAACAGGTAGTTGGCCACATCGGCCAGCTCGCCGGCGAGCTCGACCTTGCGCTTTGGCTCGTCGCTGAACTGGAAGTGCTCCAGGATCTCGGCGGCCTCGACGGCGATCGAGGTGGCGATGTTGCGTGGCGTCTGGGGGAAGACGGAGTCGGGGGCGTACCAGCCCTTGTCGGTCACGAACTTGTTGATCACGTCGGTCAGCTCGGCGATCGTCATCTGCTCCTCCAGAAGTCTGCGGCGGCACGTTTGAGTTGGTGAAGGCTTGGGCTTTGGGCTCTGGGCTTGCGCCTACAGCCCAAAACCTTGCCCTAGCGTAGCACAGAAATGTCGGCGATTAGAGGGCCGCTTTTCGACCCCGAGTGTGCGCCCATGAACCTCGGCTACAACACGATCATCGGCCTGCTCTCGGGCCTGGCGGCGATGGTGATCGGCCTGGCCATGACATGCCTGGTGCTGTGGCCCTCGCCACGCCATCGCGACAACCAGCTCATGGCGACCTACATGGCCTCGGTGGCCCTGTGGGGCCTGGCCGGCTTCGCCACCGCCTTCGCCGCCCTGATCGGGGCGGACCCGTCGCTGCCCTTCCACGGCATGGCCTTCATGATCCTGATCAATGGCCTGACCACCCTGGCGATCGCGGCCCACTACGCCGGCAGCCTGCACACCCTGTGGGCCCGCGGCCTGCTCGCGGCCGGCACGCTTCTCGCCGCCGTGATCGCCCCATCCGTCTTCGCCGGCGGCGTGGTGATGCTCCAGGAGGTTACGCCGGACGGGATCTTCGCGTACGAGCTGTCGGCGCTCGGCCAGGGGGCGCTCGTCTTCGCCAGCTTCCTGTTCTTCGCGGCCATGGGCGTGATCTGGCGCTCGCGGCGCGGGCGGGCGGGGGCGCTGATGTTCGGCTGCGGGGTGATGGTCGCCTCCTTGCTGAGCAATTTCGTTCCGGTGATCGGCCCAGTCTTCACCGACGTGGCCTGCTCCTGCCTGGCCGGCATCCTGTTCGCCCGCGCCATCCTGCGCGAGCGGCTGTTCGACCCGCTGGCGGCACTGAACCGTGACCTCCACGCCTCCAACGAGCGCCTGACCGACCTGGCCAGGGGGCTGGAGCGCAGCCAGGCCAGCCTGAGCGCCCTGCTGGAGAACACCCGCGACTCGATCTGGTCGGTTGACCGCGACTACCGCCTGATCGCCTTCAACTCGGTGGTCGCCCAAACCTTCGCCCTCGGCTACGGCGTCGAGCTGGCCCCCGGCCTTTGCCTGCCGGGCGCCATCCCGCCGGAGGAGGGGGCGGAGTGGCGGGCGCTCTACGAGCGGGCGCTGGCCGGCGAGCGCTTCTCGGTCGAGCAGCACTACGCCTTCCCCCGGTTCGGCATCAGCGCCGACGTCGAGATCTCGCTCAACCCGATGCGCGACGCGGCCGGGGCGGTGACCGGGGTGGCCGTATTCGGGCGCGACATCACCGAGCGCAAGCAGACGGCGCGGGAGCTGGCCGCGGCGAAGGAGGCGGCCGAGGCGGCCAGCCGGGCCAAGAGCGATTTCCTGGCCAACATGAGCCACGAGCTGCGCACCCCGCTCAACGCGATCATCGGCTACGCCGAGCTGCTCGGCGAGGAGGCCGGCGAGCGCGGCGACGGGCGCCAGGCCGCCGACCTCGCGCGCATCCGCAGCGCGGCCAACCACCTGCTGGCCCTGATCAACGATGTGCTCGACATCTCCAAGATCGAGGCCGGCCGCATGGAACTCCACCTGGAGCGGTTCGACCCGGGCCGGCTGGTGGACGAGGTGCTGGCGACTGTCCAGCCCCTCGCCACGCAGAAGCGCAACCGCCTGGTCGTCGAGCGGGCAGGCGACCTGGGGACGATGTACGCCGACGAGACAAAGGTGCGCCAGGTGTTGTTCAACCTCTTGTCGAACGCCTGCAAGTTCACCGAGGGCGGCGTGGTCACGCTCCGTGTCGGCCGCGAGCCGGGCGACGCGATGTGCTTCGCGGTGTCGGACACGGGGATCGGCCTGAGCCCGCAGCAGCTCGGCCGCCTGTTCCAGCCCTTCACCCAGGCCGACGCCAGCACGACCCGGCGCTTCGGCGGCACCGGCCTCGGCCTCGCGATCAGCCGCCACTTCTGCCGCATGATGGGCGGGGAGATCGCCGTCCGCAGCGCCGAGGGGCGCGGCTCCACCTTTGTCGTCACCCTGCCGGCCGAGGTCGCGGCGCCGGCCGAGCTGACCCTTTCGTGATCGCAGGAGCCGCCGGTTAGGGCGCGGAATTGGGCGTGTGACGCGACCGAGCGGCACCGGGATGGCCCGCCCGACAGTGGTACAATACTGGCGGAAGAGGGCGGCGCGATGGGGCGCCGCCGTGCGCGAAGGAGGCCACGGTGCTCACCATCGACCAGATCGTCAGCTACTTGACGGGCGTGATCGCGGAGGAGCGGCTGCGCGGCGACCGGGAGGCCCTGCGGCAGGCCCAGCTCGCGGCGGGCGTGCTCATGCGCGCCGCGGAGCAGGCGGGCGACCGGGAAACGGCCGGGCGCTTCCGCTCGCTGGCGTCCCAGGCCGCCAACCGGCGCGAGGAGATCGAAGACGAGGGCCGCTGAGATGAGCCTCGCCGTCTCCCTCGCCGACATCCAGGCCGCCCGGCGGACTCTGCGCGACGTCATCCTGCCCACCCCGACGCTGCCGGCCGCCCGGCTGTCGGCCGAGCTGGGCGCCCCGATCTTCTACAAGGCCGAGAACACCCAGCACAGCGGTTCGTTCAAGATCCGCGGCGCCTACAACACAATCAACCACCTGCCCGACGAGGAGCGGGCCCGTGGCGTGATCGCGCCGTCGGCCGGCAACCACGCCCAGGGCGTGGCCCTCGCGGCCCAGATGCACGGCGTGCGGGCCGTAATCGTCATGCCCGAGCGAGCCCCGCTCACAAAGGTGGTGGCGACGCGCCGCCTCGGCGCCGAGGTGGTGCTTCACGGGGCCAGCTTCGACGACGCCGTGGCCCACGCTCGCCACCTCCAGGAGGCCCACGGCTACACCTACCTCCACGCCTTCGACCACCCGCGCGTGATCGCGGGCCAGGGCACGATCGGCATGGAGCTGGCCGAGGAGCTGCCCGACCTCGGGCTGCTGGTGGTGCCAATCGGGGGCGGCGGCCTGATCGGCGGGATCGCGATCGCGCTCAAGGCCCTGCGGCCCGACGTGCGCATCGTCGGCGTCCAGGCCGCGGGCTGCGCGCCCGTGCCCGAGTCGCTGACGGCCGGCGCGCCCGTCACCTGCGCCCAGGCCCGCACGATCGCCGACGGCATCGCCGTCAAGCGCCCGGGCGAGCTGACCCTGCCGATCATCCGCGCGCTGGTGGACGAGGTGGTGACCGTCGACGAGGACGAGATCGTGCTCGCGATCGCCCACGTGCTCCAGAACAGCCGGCTGGTGGTCGAGGGCGCGGGCGCGGCCGGGGTCGCGGCCCTGCTCAGCGGGAAGGTGCGGCCGCGGCCGGGCGAGCGCACGGCCACAGTGCTGTGCGGTGGCAACATCGACCCGAACCTGCTGGCCCGCGTGATCGAGCAGGCGTTGGTGCGCGGGGGGCGCTACCTGCTGCTGCGCACCAGCGTCGACGACCGGCCGGGCGGCCTGGCCGGGCTGGTGAACCACGTGGCCCAAACGGGGGCCAGCGTGATGGACCTGTTCCACCGCCGGGCGATGTGGCGCGTGCCCGTCGACCGGGCGGGGGTGGAGCTGGTGCTCGAGGTGCGCGATGAGGAGCACGCCCAGGCCGTGATCGCCCGCCTGCGCGAGGCCGGCTACCATTGCGAGCGCGAAGGGCTGGGGCCCTGGCCAGTGTAGGCGGCCGGCGCCCGACGGTCCGCCGGTGCTGGCCGGTCCTCAGCCCCATCGACCATCGCCCGGCGGGCCACCCGCCCATTGCGAATTGCCAACCATTCCCATGCGAACCTTTTTCACCCGACTCCGGTCGTTCCGCGGCGTCGAGTTCCAATTGCTCGTCACCGTGCTGATCTTTTTCGCGGCGGGCTACCTGCTGGTGATGCTCGCCACCCGCCAGCGTGAGTTTGTGGCCAGCGTGCCGGGGCTGCTCAGCATCCTCTGGCCCTCGGCGCTGCCGCTGCTGCTGTTCATCGGCGTCTCGATCGGCCTGAGCTTCCAAAGCCCCGAGTCCGACCAGGTGCTGCTGCCGCTGGTCGCGCTGCTGGCGGGGCTGAGCCTGATGCTCACGGCGCGGCTCGAGCCGAGCATGAACGCCCTGTACTTCTGCAGCGACGAGGGGGTGACCTTCCCCTGCTACGCGGGCGTGGCGGCCAAGCAAAGCCTGTGGGTCACCCTCGGGGTGGCCATCCTTGCGCTGATGCTGTTCGTGCCGTGGGACCGGATCTTCATCCGGACGCTGCGGCTGTCGCTGCTCGACATGCTGGACCACTACCGCTACATCTGGCTCGCGGTGGGCCTGGCCCTGATCTTCGCCACCTTTCTCTTCGGCGTCGACCCCAACGGCAGCGGGGTGCGGGTCTGGTTCAACTTCGGCTTTTTCCTGTTCCAGCCGTCGGAGCTGCTGAAGATCATCCTGGTGATCTTCATGGCTTCGTACCTGAACGAGCACCGCGAAGTGGTCAGCGCCGGCTACCGGCTCGGCCCGCTCACACTGCCGCCCCTGCCCTACCTGCTGCCGCTCGCCGGCATGTGGGGCATCGCGATGCTCACAATCGTCTTTCAGCGCGACCTCGGGGCGGCCCTGCTGCTGTTCGGCGTCTTCCTATCCATGCTGTATGTGGCCACCGCCCGCCCGCTCTATGTGCTGGCCGGCATGCTGGCCTTCGGCGTGGGCGCCTACGTGCTCTACCGCTACCTCCCGGTGGTCGCCCTGCGGGTGGCCGTCTGGCTCGACCCGTGGGCGACGGCGCAGGGCACCGGCTACCAGATCGTCCAGGCGATCTACGCGATGTCGGCCGGCGAAGTGTTCGGCAAGGGCCTGGGCCTGGGCATGCCCTATATCGTGCCGGCCATCCACACCGACTTTATCTTCACCGCGATCGGCGAGGAGATGGGGCTGGCCGGCACGCTCGCGGTGCTGGTGGCCTACGTGCTGCTGATCTTCCGCGGCTACCATCTGGCGCTAAATATCCCCGGGCGCTTTCGCGGCTTCGAGCAGCTGCTCGCCGTCGGCCTGACAACGATCATTGCGGTGCAGGCGATCATCATTATCGGCGGCAACCTGCGCCTCATCCCGCTCACGGGCATCACCCTGCCCTTTATCTCCTACGGCGGCTCCTCGGTGTTAATCAACTTTCTCGTGATCGGGCTGCTGATGCGCGTTTCCGCGACGGCCAGGGTTGGCCGCGGGTAGGTGTAGATGTAGATGCTGACTTTCGGCTTCAGTGATGCGGGGTTTCGGCTTCAGTAAGTGCTGACTTTCGTCTTCAGTCGCGGTCTTTCGGCTTCAGTAATTGCGGTTCTTGGCTTCAGTGGGTTTCCAGCAGCTTTTTGTAAGCCCGCTGGAAACCCACTGAAGTTTTTGGCTGGCGACCGCGTGAGCGAGCCGCTGAGGCGCGAGGGCGAGAAAACCGGGGAACCATAGGGGTGGATCACAGTGGGCTTCTTACGCGGCTTGGGAGGCCACACAGAGAATCTCGCCATCAAGGTACACGTAGGCAAGACGAGGATCGTAGCGGGATACACGCACTGTTACGGAGGAGCCAGGCCAGTAGCGCAGCAGGTCATCGCGGTAGCGCCTGTCTGCGATGGCGACTGTCGCATCCTCACCGATGGTGGCACTGTATGTGGGGAGTAGCCAGCGGAGCGGCGGAAGCATGAGCGCCGGGTCGCGGTTATAGCCTTCAAGGTGGCGAAACGCATAGTCCGTATCATCAATTGTTGTACGGGGGCCGTGGCCATGACGCTTCTTCAAATATGTGTCGAGCATGAGATCAAACCGTTCGGCGGAGATGACACGGCCAGAAAGCGTACGGGCCCAACTGCGACGTCCGTTTCGGTCAACAGGCTACGCGAGGTTTCTTGGAAACAAGTACGACAGGAAAGAGTTATCTTCACTTTGCTTGCCACGGAGCGTACAACCAAGTTGATCCACCTGCCTCAGCTATCAGGCTCGCAGATGCGCCCCTTACTCTGGGCGACCTTCAACGCCGCCTAGTAGGGCTTGCTGATGTTCAAGTTGTTTGTCTCTCCGCCTGTGAAACTGGAGTGATTGATGTTTTCCACCATGTAGCTGAGGAGTTTGTAGGCCTGCCGGCGGGCTTTATGATTGCAGGGATACCCTGCGTTGTTGGAAGCCTCTGGCGTGTCAGTGATATTTCCAGTGCTGTACTTATCGAATCCATGTACCGATTGCATCTTCACGGGGGTGTCCCACTGATTGCTGCTCTCAGACAAGCACAGGCTTGGCTTCGCACATTGACGGCCACAGAAGTGCGCAATTACGTTGAACAGAAGTACGCGCAAGCCTCTCCTGAGGAAGCCCCTACGCTTACGCAGTATCTGCGTTATTACCGAAAGTTATCAGCAGAGCAACCGGGTGCTCTCCCATTCGTGCATCCCTTCTACTGGGCTGGTTTTACAATCAACGGTGTGTAGTTTCTAAGCTAAAACGTATATTAGTTAAGACCCTACGACTCTTCCTCACCTGTAGGCTCAGCAGGCTCTGTGTCGTCGATGGTTATTCGCTTCACCCCCCACCCGCCCCGCTACCAGGTCGGCTGGCTTGCGGTCACAGGGCGGGCCCGCCGCCAGCGCGTCGGCCGACAACTCATCGGCGCGGCCCTAGCCTGGGCTGAGCCCCTGACTACAATTGAGGTGGTCACGTTCGGCGACGATAACCCCACCGGCCTGCCGGCCCGCCACTTCTACCAGGCCCCTTGGCTTTGAGCCAGCCGAGACGGCGCCGCCCGGCCTTGAGGGCGGCAGCCGCCAGGTGTTTCGACTGCTGGTAGGTTCACGTTCGTGCCAGCGTTTGAGGTGCGTGGTACCGCACTCATCGTGGCTGCTCCATAGGGCATCAGGCCAGGACGGAGACACCCGATGACCGACCCGACCGAGCGCTTTTCCAACCGCGTGGACACCTACGTACGTGCGAGGCCGAGCTATCCCCCGGAGGTGCTCGACCTCCTGGCAGAGCACTGCGGGCTCGTCCCGCAGGCCGCCGTAGCCGACGTCGGCGCGGGGACCGGCATTCTGACCCGGCTCCTGCTCGGCAGAGGCGCCACTGTGTTCGCGGTCGAGCCGAACGCGGTGATGCGGGCAGCAGCTGAGGCCGCCCTGGGCAGCGAGCCTGGCTTCAGGAGCATCGCCTCCACTGCCGAGGCGACCACCCTGCCCGACCGCTCCATCGACCAGATCACGGCGGGCCAGGCCTTTCACTGGTTCGACCCTGAGCCGACTCGCCGCGAGTGGGCGCGCATCCTGCGCCCGGGTGGCCGGGTCGCCATGATCTGGAACGACCGGCGCGCGACCGGCACGCCTTTTCTGGAGGCGTGCGAACAGCTCCTCCAGACCTACAGCACCGACTACGCGAGCGTCAACCACCGGCGAATCTGCGAGGCTGACCTGCAGGCCTTCTTCGGCTCCGTACCACTGCAGCGGGCGGCGTTCCCCTATCGCCAGACGCTCGACCTGCCCGGCCTCGAGGTCCGCCTCGTCTCTTCGTTCTACACCCCTGCGCCGGGGCAGCCCGGCCACGTCGAGATGCTCGCGGCGCTCGCCACGCTCTTCGCTGAGCATCAGCAGGCCGGCCAGGTCCATCTGGACTACGACACCACAGTGTTCTACGGGCGACTCCTGTGACTGCTGCCAACAAGTGCCAGCAGTCCTGGCCTGGCGCAGGGCTGACGATAGCAGCCGGCGTGAGCGGGCCGCTGCTGCTCGGGGGGACAATCCTCACGCTCACACTGCGGCAGCATGCGTTCCTGCACTCGCTGGGGTGGGACCCGCTTCGCGCTCCAACGGTGGACTGGCCGAGCGGCCTCGCGCTCAGCCCCGACGGCCCGTGGATGATCGCCGCCTTCCTCACCTCGGGCGCGCTGCTGAGCGTGTTCGCCGCGGGGCTGCACCGCCACCTGGCGGCCAGCGGGAGGCCGCCGTGGGGCACACGTATGCTCGGCGTCGCAGGGCTCGCCCTAGCGCTGCTGGCGTTCAAGACGGACCCGACCTACCTGCTGACGCCGCGCACGCTGGCCGGCGCGATCCACGACGGCGCCTACGTGCTGCTCGGCCTGAGCCTGCTCCCGGGGATGCTGCTGCTTGCCGTCGAGCTGCGCCACCGAGAGTCGTGGCGGGCCCTTGCCCTGCCCACGTTGCTCACCGTTCTGCTGGCGGCCCCGGCCTTCGTCCTCAAAGGCGCGGCCTTCTACGGCTTCCTGGCGCTCATCCTCGCATGGTTCCTGCTCATCGCCGGCCGGCTCTGGCAGCTCACGCGAACGTCAGCGTGGTAGGTGTTCCCAGGAACGCACCCAGCCGCTCGGCCTCGCCAGCGACCTGCTCGCGGAGCGCATCCGTTGCCGGCATGAAAAGCGAGCAGGTGATGGTCGTCGCCTCTCGCCGGGCCTCGTGCTCCCAGGTGCCGACGATGCGGCCGCCCACGAGGACCACCGGGCTGATCCACCCCTGGGGCCGCGAGACCCGGGCGAGATGCCCTGGCGCGAGCACGGCCGGGTGCCGGCAGAGTGTGACGGTGTACGGGTCAAAGGCCGGGAGGAGGGCGACGTACTGAGCCGGGGGCGTGCTCAGAAGCTCCGGCAGCGTGCTGGTGAGGGCCCAGCCCCGCCAGCCCTCCACCTCCACGGCGACCAGCTCATCACCAAGGGCTTTGAAGAGCCGCTTTGCCGGGGCGGGCTCAGTGCCCCACCAGCGAGCGAACTCCTCGGGCGTGGCACGGCCGTAGGCGGCCAGGAAGCGCCGGGCCACCTCGCGCAGTGCCGCCTCGGGCTCCTCCACCCGCCACGCGCCGAGCCACAGCGCCGAGGCTACAAAGGTGACGTTGCGCCCCTGGTTCGGGCCGAAGCACAACTCGCCGCGGCCCGCCGCCGGCTTGAGCAACGCCCCCCACCCCGAGCGTAGCACCTCGGCCAGACGTGGGCTACCGGCACGGGCAGCAACCGCGTCGGCCAGCTCCTCGCGGGTCATCCCCGTGCCACCGAGGACCACGGGTACCGCCTCCTCAATCGCGGCGAGCTCCTCCGGCGTAACGCCGTGGTAGGTGTAGTAGCTTGGGGGGCGGCGCGGGGTGTGGGTCCGCCGGGCGGCGGCGTACAGCGGCAGGTCGTCGGCGGCCAGGATGTGGAGCGTGCCGCGCATCACCCAGGTCTTCACGAGCGACCGCGTCTCCCAGAGCGCCTCCTCCAGCGCGCCAGGGGCCAGCTGCTCCGTGCGCGCCCAGAGCGCCAACTCGGCGGCGGGCAGTAGCTGGGCGTGCAGCCCGCAGATCGAGCGCACGACGTCGAGGATCACGCCGGACGTAGCGCGCGGCGACAGCCTCTGACGGGCGAGCCGCCAGGCGTGAACCTGATCCCAGCCGAGCTGCTCCATCAGTGAACCCTCCCCTCGTTCTCCAACGCCTAAGCGCGTACGGGTACACAGAGGGCGCTGCCGCCCCCTGCTCCGGGCTTTAGATCCCGTAGCGCTGGTGAAAGTCGGCGATGTGGTGCAGCTCGTGGCCGGCGACGATGTAGGCCAAGGCGCGGGCGCTGCACGCGTGGCCGGAGACGGTGCCGCGGCACAGCCAGGCGTCGGCGTCGAAGCTGCGCAGGGTGGCGAGTGTCGCGCGCCGCTGAGCGGCGTAGGCTTCCAGGAGCTCGCCCAGGTCGCGCTCGCTGAAGCGGGCGGCGCGGACATAGTCGTCCTGCTCGAAGCCTGGCAGGGGCGTCGAGTCGCCACGGCCGATGCGCAGGGCGCGATAGGCGAACACCTGCTCACCGTCGGTGATGTGGCCGAGCACCTCCAGGACGTTCCAGTCCTCGGGGGTGGGGCGAGCGAGCGCCTGCTCCCGGGTGAGCGGCACGAGCAGCACGCAGGTCGCCTCGCACTGCGCCTCCAGGATAACCAGAATATCCCCCTCGGGGACGCGGGCGACGTAGCCGGCGAAGAACGGGGCGTACTCGTCGGGGCCAGGGCGTCCGATGGGATAGGACATTGGTTTCGCCTTCCTGAGAGTGTCACGTTTGTACGCTAGCGGGACTCCTTGTAGCGACGCCCCCGGCCCTCAACGGTGCGCTCACGCACCGGTGCGAGCACAGGGAGGCCGTAGCCGCCGCTCGTCGCTGTGCGCTCCACCGTCACGTCGACCACCTGGCGCAGGGGCAGCCGGATGTCCACAGCCTGCTGTGTGAGGACCAGATCCGCAAGGGGCGACTCCTCCAGCGGCACAATCTGGGCGCGGCCGTAGAGCCGCACGATCGCGGCCTCCTCGGCCTCGAACGAGCAGACCATCAGCGTGATCGGGCTTCCCGCGCGCACGTGGCGGGCGGTCTCGTTGCCGCTGCCCTTGTAGTCGAGGTAGGCGACACGCGTCGCCGAGATGACGTGCAGCGGTGCCCCGCCCTTCGGCGAGAGGTTGACCGGGCCGATGCCGTGCGGGCCTGGCTCCATCGCCGGGTCAGCCGAGGCGACGAAGAAGAGCAGCGCTGATGCGATCAGGGCATGCTGCTCGGGCGTGATCTGGTCGTAGTAGGTGGCCAAAGGTGATCTCCTTGAGCCGGCCGTTCGTTGTGGGGAGCGCCAGCGCGTGTACACCGCATCAGAAGCGGTAGCCACGTTTGAGCAGCATGTCGGCGCTGGTCCGCCAGCCCCGCTCGCTCTGGAGCGCGAAGTCGAAGCTGTCGGCTAGCCGGTCCATGATGGAGAACAGTGCGCAGACCAGCACCGCGTCGGCGATGGCCTGATCCGTCACTCCCACCGCCCGCAGGGGCAGGACGTCTGCGGGCGTGACCATCTCGGGGCGCAGCGTCAGCTGCTCAAGAAAGCCAAGGGTGGCCCGCAATGGCTCAGCGATCTGCGCCGTGTGGTAGTCATCCAGGGCCGCCTGCACCAGCGGGTTCCCAAGCTCAAGCGACGCGACCGCGCCGTGGGCCCGCGTTCAGAACTGGCACTGGTTCTGGCGCGACACGAAGGCGGCGAACAGCTCGCGCTCGCCGACCGACCAGGGCGAGGGGCCCCGCAGAGCGTGGTGGATGGCCGCGTTCATCGGCGTGCCGAAGAACTCGGGCCGGTAGAGCACCGTGCGCAACACATCGGGGGCGCGCTCCCGGCTGACCAGACCAATCAGGGCGAGCAGCAGCCGCTGGGGCAGTCGGTGATTATGTTCTAGTCGTTTGAGCCGCATCGTTCGCTCCCTCCAGGGCCGCAAGGCCTCGCTCCAGGCGGGCTAGCCCCGGCCCTAACGCCGTGCTCACCGTGATCTCGAAGACCGCATCCTCACTGTACCCCGCCGACAGCAGCGCGGCGACCTGCTCGTCCGTCACACGGTACGCGTGGCAGGCTACCGTGTCAACATACGCTGCTAGCGCCTCAGGGAGTTCGTCGCTATCGGACAGGTGACACCCCCCGCTCACCGCCGCCCAGGAGGCGGCCGCCCGGCGCAGCGCCGGCTCCGTCACGCCGCGCCCCTGCAGCACGGTGGTACGCAGCTCCTCGAACAACGCTCTGATCCGCTCCAGGCCCATGTGGTCTCCGTTACGCACGCGCAAGGTCATGCTCGTGGCCGTCGTCGCGGTAACGCGCGGAGTCACGTGTGACCGAGAGCGTATGCTCAGCTCATTGTTCGTTCTTGGTTGCGTTCCTCAGGATAGGGCAGAAGAACCAGCCCGTCAACGAGATGTTGCTCGCGGTGGTGCCAGGAGCGAATGACAAGCTGACATACGTCCGCCGCTGTGGTATCCTCGCTCACCAGCGAGGTGTGTGACGAGGAGTTCCCAGATGATCGACCCACTTGTTCACGGTGCTGCTGTGGCCGGCGAGCCGTACGCGCTCCGGGCAGCCTGGGTCTATGCCGACGAGGCCGGCGGGCCCGCGCTAGTGCGTGACGCGGCGGTGCTGGTGGACCAGGGCCGAGTCGTCGAGGTGCGGCCCGGGCCACTCCCTGGCAGCCTCCCGTGCCTGGAGCTCCCGGGCCACCTGCTGCTGCCCGGGTTGATCAGCGCCCACACCCACGTCGCCGCTGGTACGCCGACGCGGGGCATCATCGAGGGCGGGCGCTCGTTCGCCCTGCCGCTCCAGCTCGTTGAGGCCCTCGACGATGAGGCGCTCGATGCCCTGACCGCCCATAACCTCGCCGAGATCGTGCGCGGCGGCTGCACCACGCAGGTCGAGATGAGCCTGAGCCTGCGGCAGGCTGAGAGCTACGCCCGTGTCGCCGCCCGCTGGGGTGTCCGAGGGTTTGTCGGTCCGATGATGCCCGGGATCGACCGGCTGTTCCCGATCTGGTTTCGGCAGGACGACGCCGCGCTCCTCGCCTCCGAGCCCGCGACCCTGGCCGAGATCGAAGCGGCCGTCCGCTTCGCCGAGCGTGTGGACGGTGCGGGTGGCGGCCTGCTGCGCGCGATGATGGCCCCGCACGCGGCCGACACACATACCCCCGCCACCCTGCGGGCTGTCGGCGCCGCCGCCCGCGCCCTTGGCACCGGCGTCCACATCCACCTGTCGCAGTCGGCCCGGGAGACCGCCGCCGTGCGCCGGCTCTGGGGCAAGACACCCACCGCGTGGCTGTCCGAGCTTGGCCTGCTCGATGGCCCCTGCCTTGGCGCCCACATGGTCGGCCTGGACTGGGACCACGACCCGGCCATCCTGCGGGCCCACGGCGTCGTCTACGCCCACTGCCCCTCGGGCGGCGGCGCCGGCGGGCCGGCCCAGCCCTACCCGGAGGCCCTTGGAGCGGGCATCCCAACCGCGGTGGCGATCGACACCCACTCCAACGACATGCTGGAGAACATGAAGCTGGCCGTGCTGTACGGGCAGGCCCGCCACGCCGCGCTCGCGGAGACGAGTCCCTTCGCGATGAGCAGACCGACGATCGCCGACGCGCTCGCTGGCGCCACCGCTGTCACAGCTGACGGCCTACGCCGCCCCGACCTTGGGCGCATCCGCCCCGGTGCCGCTGCAGACTTTGTCGCGGTCGATGTGAGCGGCCCGCTCGTGGGCGTGGGCGGACCCCCGCCCGAGCCGCTCCACCACCTGCTCTACGCCAACGGCCTCGCCGTCACCCACGTCACCGTCACGGGCCGCTTCCTGGTGTGGGACGGCGTCTTCGTCGCCGACGACGAGGCGGCCGTGCGGCGGGCCGGCTACACGGTTGTGCAGCGCCTCTGGGCCGAGCTGGAACGCCGCGGCTTCTTTGCCGGGTAGCGTTTGTGACGGCCGCTGTATCCATTGCGCCGCTTGCGGCCAGCCGGTACAATGCCGGACACCGCGTCCACCCCCGAAGGCTATGGCTTCCCTGCGCATCGTCGCCCTGAGTGACACCCACGGCCTGCATCGTCACGTGCAGGTGCCTCCGGGCGACATCCTCGTCCACGCCGGCGACCTCACCAGGCACGGCGACCGCGACGAGCTTGCCGACCTGAACGCCTGGCTGGGCGAGCTGCCCCACCGCCACAAGCTCCTCGTCGCCGGCAACCACGACTGGTGCTTTGAGGAGGACGCCGAGGCCTGCGCGGCGCTGCTGCCGAACGCCGTCTACCTCCAGGACACCGCTGTCACCCTTATGGGCTCCACGTTCTACGGCAGCCCCTGGACGCCGCGCTTCTACGACTGGGCCTTCATGCTGCCCCGGGGTATGGCACTCCGCGAGCGCTGGGCGCAGATCCCCGCCGGCACCAACGTCCTGGTTACCCACGGCCCGCCCTACGGCCAGGGCGACCTGACGTTCCGCGGCGAGCACGCCGGCTGCGAGGAGCTGGCCGCGGCTGTCGGCCTGCTGCGTCCCCCGCTCCACATCTTCGGGCACATCCACGAGGGCGCCGGCCTGAGCGCCGATGGCGCGACCCGCTACCTCAACGCCAGCATCGTCGACCTGAGCTACCGCCCGGTGCAGCCGCCACTGGTGATCGATCTGCCGCTCGCCCTGTAAGGGCGAAAACGGCTGCAAGGAGGAGGGACCGATGGAGTTCGAGACGGTGGTCCGCCAGCGGCGGATGGTGCGCAACTTCACCGACGAGCCCGTCGAGCAGGCGACGGTCACCCGGCTGCTGGAGCTGACCCGCCACGCGCCGAGTGCGGGCTTCACCCAGGGCCAGGCGTTCGTCGTGGTCACCGACCCTGTGATGCGCAAGGCGGTCGCCGACCTGTGCGGCGAGGCCAGCTACGTGGCCGGCGGCTTCGACCCCTGGATCTCAAAGGCGCCAGTGCTGGTGGTGCCCTGCACCAGCGAGGCGGCCTACCACCGCCGCTACCAGGAGCCCGACAAGCTCCAGGGCGACGGCAGCGAGATCGTCTGGCCCGTGCCCTACTGGCACATGGACGTCGGCTGCGCGGTGATGGTGCTGCTGCTCGCCGTGGTCGACGAGGGGCTCGCGGCGGGCTTCGCGGGCGCCCACGATCTCGATGCCCTGCGCGCCGTGCTGGGCATCCCCGCCGAAATGACGCCCGTCGGGGTGATCCCCATCGGTCACCCCGCGCCCGACAAGCGCTCGCCCTCGCTGGCCCGCGGCCGCAAGGCCGAGGCGGAGTACGCCCACTACGAGCGCTGGGGCGGACGACCGCAGCCCCGCCAGGAGAACACTGATGCGACTGCATGACGATCTGTATGTCCTGCCGATCGCCCGCGAGGGCCAGCCCGCCCCGCTCAACCTGAGCCTCATTCTCGACCCGGCCGCCGGCCCCGCCCTGGTCGACACCGGTATGCCGGGGATGCTGCCACTGATCGTCACGGTCCTTGGCGAGGCAGGCGTCGAGGTCCGGCAGCTCACCCGGCTGATCCTCACCCACCAGGACCGCGACCACGTGGGCTCGCTTGGCGACCTGAAGGCGGCAAGCGGGGCGACCGTCCTGGCCCATCGCGTTGAGGCGCCCTACATCGACGGCCGCACCGAGCCGGTGAAGATGCCGATGCTGCGGAGCCGCCCCGAGCTCGCGGCGCTGCTGGAGCAGTTTCGCCCCACGCCCATTGACCAGACGCTGGAGGACGGCGACCGGCTCGACCTGGCCGGCGGGGTGCGCGTTGTCTTCACCCCCGGCCACTCACCGGGCCACATCTGCCTCTACCTGGAGCGCAGCCGGACGCTCATCGCCGGGGACGCGCTGACCGCCCGGGAGGGGCGCCTCCATGGCCCGAACCCGCCGGTCACACCGGACATGGCCGAGGCTGCCCGCTCGGTGCAGAAGCTCGCCGCCCTCGATGTGGCCGCGATCGTCTGTTACCACGGCGGGGTGGTGCAGGACGACGCGGCCGGGCAGCTGCGGCGGGTGGCCGAGGGGCTCGCGTCGGGGGTGTAGTCAGAGCCCGGAGCATCGCCGGGCACGTAGATAGAAAGACACGCTGTGACAGCCATCCAGCTGATTGGAGTGCCGTTCGACCTGCACCGCCCCGCGTTCCGGATGGGGGCGACCCCCCAGGCGCTCCTGCCGCGCCTCCTCACCCTCCCGCTGCCCTGGGCGGGCGATCCGGTGCTGGTCGCACCGGAGGGGTTGACGGGCGAGCCCGAGGCGGACCTCGCTCGCGTTGCGGCGGCCCTGGCGGCCAAAGTGCGCCGGGCACGGGCGAGCGGCGCGCTGCCGTTCATCGTGGGCGGGGACTGTCTGACCGCTATCGGCACGGTGGGCGGGCTCGACGGCGCGGCGAGCGGGGTGGTGTGGATCGACGCCCACGGCGACTTCAACACGCCCGACACCACGCCGAGCGGCTACCTGGGTGGCATGCCGCTGGCCGCCCTGGCCGGTCGCTGCCTGCCGGCGCTGACCGAGGCGGCGAAGCTCACCCCACCTGTCCCTGAGGCCCAGATCGCCCTCCTCGGCGCCCGCGACCTCGATCCGCCGGAGCAGGCCGCACTTGAGGCGTCGCAGGTTACTGTGCTCACCTCGGAGCAAGTCCGAGGCGAGGGTGACGAGCTACGAAGCGCCCTGGCCCGGCTCGGCGGGCAGGGACCGGTCTACCTTCATATTGACGTCGATGTGCTCGACCAGGCGGTGATGCCGGGGGTGGTCTACCCGACGTCAGGGGGCCTTTCGCTCGCGGAGCTAGAAGGCCTGCTGCGGGCGGTGCGCGCCCACCTCGAGCCGGTGGCCATCACGCTGACCGCCGTGAACCTGACCGAGGGCCACGAGGAGGAGATCCTGGCCGCAGCGGTACGCATTGCCTCGGCGGTGCTTGGGGAGCCAGCCAACCTGTGAGTCAGAAAGAGCCTGTGACTGCTACACGGCCCGACGTCACCACGATCATCGCGCGGCTGGAGGAGCTGGCGAGCCCCGCGGACGCCGCGGGCATGGCTCGCTTCGGCATCCGTGGCGCCCGCGTGCTCGGCGTGCCGGTCAAGACGTTGCGGGCCATCGCCCGCGAGACCGGGCGCAGCCACGCGCTCGCCGAAGGGCTCTGGGCCTCGGGCATTCATGAGGCCCGTATCCTGGCCAGTATTATCGCCGAGCCGAAGCGGGTCGACCCAGGCCAGATGGAGCGCTGGGTCGCCGACCTCGACTCGTGGGATCTCTGCGACCAGTGCTGCACCAACCTCTGGGTGCGCACGCCGTTCGCGCGTGACACGGCGCTGGAGTGGAGCGAACGTGAGGAGGAGTTCGTCAAGCGGGCCGGCTTCGTGTTGATGGTGCAGGTGGCTGGGAAAGACAAACGCGTACCCGTTGGGCTCCTCCACCGTTACCTCGCCCGCGTTGAGATCGCCGCAGAGGATGAGCGCAACTTCGTGAAGAAGGCGATCAGCTGGGCGCTCCGCGAGATCGGCCAGCGCAGCCCGGAGCTGCATGCGGCGGCGGTAACGGTGGCTCGCCGCCTGCAGGAGGCTGAGTCGCGAGCGGCCCGCTGGGTGGGTTCTGACGCCCTGCGTGAGCTGACCAGCGAGAAGGTTGCGCAGCGTGTCGCTCGACGGTGAGACGAGCGGTAGGGACCGCGTACGGCGGTGAGCATACGCGATCCGGCAAGCCTACGATGGGGTGTCTATGAACGAACACGGCGCGGCCTACAAGGCGTTCTGGGAGGCGCTGCTGCCGCAGTCGAACCGTTGCACCGGCTTCTCGATCCGGCACGCCGCGAAGCGTCACTTCGTGTCCTTCCAGCTGGTTGGCTTCCAGTTCACCTACCTGCTTGACTGGGTCGAGCCAGACGCCACGATCGCCTTCCTGATCCTCCGCAGCGACGGCGAGGAGATCTTTGACCACCTCGTCGCGCGACGAGCGCAGATCGAGGAGGTATTCGGCGGCTCACTGCACTGGGTGCGTGCCTATCCCGTCCCTGACGACCGCTATCCCGCGCCGGCACTGCTCACCCGTGTTTCCTGTCCCGGCCTGAGCCAGCTTCCCCGTGAGCAGTGGTCAGCGGTCCAGGCGCAGATGGTGGACGCGATGGTTCGGCTGGAGCAGGCGGTCGCACCGCAGGTCGAGGCCTGGCTCCCTGAGTAGCACCTGCGCGACCCGGCTAGCACCTGCCACCTTACGCACCATACCCGAAAACTGCAGGCCTGGGACGCCCACCAGAGCAAGCGAGGAGAAACCGTTGATGACCACGCCGGCTGATACCACGTTGCTCCTGTCCGCCGTCCGTAACAACGCGGTCTGGTGTGACGCCGTCTGTCGCAGCCACGGCCGGCCAGGCACCTTCGAGCCGCACGCCTGGGTGAGCCACACACCCACACCGCCCTTCTACCCAAACGTGGTGACGCTGAGCGGTGCGGAGGGCGCTGACGGGCAGCGTGCGACCGTGGCCGCCCTTGCCACCTCGGGGCTCGCCCGCCCCTGGGCTGTCAAGGATAGCTTCGCTGCCCTTGACCTGACACCGCTCGGCTTCCGGCCGCTGTTCGACGCCACCTGGATCGGGCGCTCAGCAGGGACGCCGCTTCCGTCAGCCGTCGCTTCCGATGTTGACTGGCTCACGGTACGCGACGCCGCACTGCTTGCAGCGTGGGAGGCGGCCTGGAGCAGTGGGGCCGAGCCGCCTGAGGAGGCGGTGTTTTGCCCCGCCCTCCTCGCCGATCCGGAGGTGGCCGTGCTCGCCGGCATCCGTGATGGCCGCGTCATCGCAGGGGTCGTGGCCAACCGAAGCGACGGTGTAACGGGAATCTCGAACCTGTTTGTTCCTGGAGATGTGCCGGGGCTCAGGGCTGCGGCCCTTGCCGCCGTCGCGGCGGCCTTCCCCGGTACGGCGCTGGTCGGCTACGAGCACGGCGACGACCTCGCGGCGATGCTGGCGCTCGGCTTCACGGCCCTGGGTCCGCTTCGGGTATGGGAACTGGGAACCGCAGCACCGTAGTCGCCGGAGGAGCAAGACACGATGGCGATCGTCAACGTTGGCTACGCTTCGACAAACTACTACGCGATCACGGCGGGTCGCTCGTACCTGCTGGTGGATGTCGGCTTCCCGGGCACGCTCCCAAAGCTGCGCTACTCACTTGAGCGCGCCGGGATCACCCTCCGCGCGGTCGAGCACCTGCTCGCCACCCACTACCACCCGGACCACGCCGGCCTTGCGCCGGAACTGCAGGGCGAAGGCGTACGGCTGATTGTGCTGGAGCCGCAGCTGCCGTCTGTCCCCAGGCTGGGGCAGTATATGAAGCCCGAGCACCACTTCCAGCCGATCGCCCTTGCGAACTGCCTGGTCAGTAGCCTCGCAGAAAGCCGGTTGCTCCTGCGGCGCCTGGGCCTTGATGGCGAGGTGATCGCGACGCCCGGCCACTCCGACGACAGCGTGACCCTCATCCTCGACGAGGGGCTTGCGTTTACCGGCGACCTGCCGCCGCCCTTCATGGCATCTGACGAGAGCGGGGCAGTCGAGCGGAGCTGGGAGGCTATCCGCGCCCGCGGTGTCCACACCGTCTACCCCGGCCACGGCCCGAGCTTCCGGCTGTAGGCCGCACCACACGTGGGTGCCGGGCTTTCACACGCAGCGTGGATCCCGGTGTCCCGGCTCCTCGGCTGCCTGGTCGTCTTTCCTCCTGGAGCCGACGTTGCCCACGGTGGGCGTGGTGTTGCTAGCTCGATGCGTACAGCTCGTCGAGGATCGCCTCGCGCTGCCGCTCCCGGCTGCCCACCTGCTGGTCGAGCTCGCGCTGCTCGGCGCTGATCGCCCGGCGGCGCTCCTCGCTCGCTTCCAGATCGTCTAGGAGCCGGTCGCGTAGCGCCCCCTCCCGCTCGCTGGTGCCCAGGGCGCCCAGGTTCTTGCGCAGTTGCTCCTGCAAGGCGACAATCTGACCTTGCTCCTGCTCCAGGGCGGTGCGCCTCCCGGCAGTTGTGGAGTCCTCGGCGCCCAGCGCAAGGAGGCGCAGCAGCAGTGCGTGCGTCGCCTCGCTGAACGCCCCCGCGGACCGCAGCTCGTCGACCGTGTCGGTCGTCCAGGAAGTCACGTTCTCATAGGAGGTCCGCACCTCCCGCTCCCGGACCACGAGCTCGGCCCTACCGCCCGCCGAAACAGGGACCAGCCAGCGGGTGTGGCCCTCCTGCCGCTCGGCCGGCTCGGGCGATTCGTAGTATTCGCCCCGTGGTGAGTCCCGCCGCTCCACCAGCACCCCGATGTCGGCACCGACGTTGCTCGCGAGCCGGTAGCGCGTCTGGGTGCCGTGATACCAGGAAACCTCGGCCCGCCGCTCGTCCGCGTTCAGCACCACCCCTGCCAGGGCGCGTGGCAGGTACTCAAGCTCCTCGCTCACGAGGATGCCGAACTCCAGCGCGAATGGAACCTGGAGCTCGTCGCCCATGCCGGTGAAGCGCACGATTCCCTCACCGCGGTAGCGGCCCCGTTCGCTGACCGTGATCGGCCCCTGCTCCAGCGCGACCCCACTGGTGTTGCGCAGCCGCCACACGCGTAGCGGGTGGTTGCTCATCTTCGCGCCGTTGTAGACACACAGCTCCTCGTAGGCCACCTCGGTGTCGAGGAGCGGCACCAACGCGGCCTGCCCACGGCGCACGGAGATCGGCGTGGGCACCCGGTAGGTCAGAAACTGCTCCTCGGCGTTGCCACCCTGCATCGGCAGGAAGTAGCTGGCGCTTACCTTCAGGTCGCCCAGGGGGCCGGACTGATGGAGGAAGCCGGGGAGGGCGGGGTTCTGCTCGTCGCGGATGCGCACGAGATCGAAGAGGCTGTTGAGGTGGTTGGTGATCCTGGTGGCGTTGTCGCGCACGGTCAGGACCAGCTGACGCTGGTCGTCGCTCAGCGTCCCCGTCATACCGCGGGCCAGCATCTCGCTCATGCCCCGAACGACCGTGAGCGGCGTGCGGATCTCGTGGGCAAGGGAGGCGATAGCGTTCGCGGTGGTGCGGTCGCCCGCCACCTGCTCCAGCGCCGACGGGTCATCGTCAACCTCGGGCCGCGGCGGCACCCGTGTTCCGGCCAGGTCGTAGCTGAAGGAGACCGGGCGGCCCGAGACGAGGGTCAGCTCTACAGCCTCCAGGTCCTCGTCCAGAGTGTTGTCAAACAACCCCCAGCCCACCAGCCGGGCGCGGCCCGCCTCAACGCCCGACAGGCGGTAGCTGACCCGCCACGTTGGGCTCGGGGCGCTGTAGGACAGCTCCAGGTCGTGAGCCCCATCGCCGAGACGGATGGTCAAGGTCGTCCGGGTCTGCTCGGTGCGGCTGAGGTCGAGGAAGAAGCGGATGTCATCGGCGGCGCGCTGGTCACGAACGGCGAGCTGGCGAAGCGCGTCGAGGGGGATGACCTGCAGCTCAGCCTCGCGCTGGAGCACAACGGCGGGGGCCTGACTCGCGCCCAGGCTCGCTTCCACGCCCACCACCCGCCCGGCCGCAGTAGCGCCGCCGTCGAGCGTCACCTCGACCGGGCTGCCCCGCAGGCTGGCGAGGAGGTCGGCAAGGCCGGCACGCTCGCCGAGGTGGACCGGGAGGCCGGCAAGCTGGGCCTGCTTGTCGGCGGGCGTCTCGTAGTCAACGCTCTGGATCGGCCCGCCCCCGTGCAGCACCAGGTCGAGGCTCTTCAGGACGTCGTTCAGGCTTTCGCGGGGGACAACCAGTGACGTCGTGGTACCAGTGACGGGGCCACGGCGCCGGAAGTGAGCGATGCCCTGCTTGTACAGAGTCAGCGCGCGGATAGGGATCTGCGTCATCGGGGAAACCTCCTCGTGCTGGTGGGCGTGTCGACACCCTAGCACGAGCGGCTTGCGATCGGATGAGTGCCCCTCCTGGCCAGGTGAGAACACCGTCAGCCGTGCTGCTCACTGGCCTCAGCAGTACGGTCTGCCCCCTATCAGTTCCCTGGCCCTGAGCTCCGCGTCCCTCACCGGGTGTCTGCGAGCACCTCGCGCAGCATCTGCTGGGCACGGGTGACGCCGACCGGGTTGGTGTGCAGGTAGTAGGGGATGAAGATGACAGCCTGGGACAGGGCCTGGCCCCTCGCCCGCGCCCAGGTTGCGTCATCGACCGCAAGGGCGTCGCGGAACATCTGGCGGCTCTGGCCGGAGAAGAGCGCCCAGGCGCACATCAGGTCGCAGGCCGGGTCGCCCACGCCCACGCCGCTCCAGTCGATGACGGCGCTCAGGCGCCCCTCGGCCACCAGCAGGTTGCCGGGCAGCAGGTCGCCGTGAAACCAGACCGGCGGGCTGTCCCACTCAGGCGCACGCAGGGCCTCATCCCACACCCGCAGCGCTGCGTCCGTGTCGATCATCGTGCCCATCGCTACGATCGCCGCCCGCGTCCCGTCGTCGCGGAGGTGGAGCGGTACGCCGCGCAGTCGGTGCTCGACGGCGGCCGGCCCGCCGGTCGGGTCGAGCCGCTGGAGGGAGGCGATGAATCGAGCCAGCGCGACTGCGGTCTCTTCCAGGCTGACGATAGGAGCATCAGCCACGTTCTCGCCCGCGAGCCAGCGATACACGCCCCACTCGTAGGGGTAGCCGGCGGCGGGCGTGCCGGCTGCCAGCTGGATGGGCAGCTCCAGGGTCAGGTACGGAGCGAGCCGCGGCAGCCAGGTGCGCTCCTTGGCGATCTGCCCGGTGGCCCAGTGGATGCGGGGGAGGCGGACCGCCTTGTCCTCGCCGAGGCGGTAGATGGCGTTGTCGGTGCCCGCCGAGGGAACAGGGGTGATCGGCAGGTCGGCCCACTGCGGGAACTGCGCGGCCAGGAGCCGGCGCACCAGCCCGACATCCGTCGGCACCTCGTCAGCGTGCATCCTGGTGCCGGTCATTGACGCTCACCTCCTGTGTAGGCGACGAGCCCCAGAACCGTGGCAAGGACATCCTCGAATGGGGCGCTGGTGTCGATCTCGTGGGTTGCCCGTCGTCGCAGCAGAGGCTCGACTGTTTCGAGGTAGCCGAGCACTTCCGCAAGCTCATCCGGGTGTTTCCCGTACGGGTTGTTCGTCCGCGTTGCCAGGCGCTCGATCAGCACCGAAGCGGGTGCTGAAAGCAGCACAATCGCGTCAAACTGGGGGTAGAACTTAACCTGGTTGGTCGCGCAGCCGCCGACGAACAACGCATCGCCCACATCCTGCGCGAGAAACTCCTGGACGCGGTCTTCACGCCAGACCCAGTCGCCGTCGGCGGCGTGCTCGGACCAGCCGGGCTCGTCCATATCGACGGCTGCGTATCCACGCGCCGACAGGGCGGCGATCAGGGTGGACTTTCCGGTGCCGGACATGCCCGTCAGCAGGATGCGCTTCATCGGGGAGCTTTCGTTGCCAGCGCGCTGAGCAGCGTTGTGAGCGCCTCGTTTAGCGCCGCGTAGCCCGCCGGGCTGAGGTGCAGCTCGTCGTCAGCGAAGGCGGGGCGCACGTAGCCGTCAGCTCCGGCCAATACTGCCGTAGTGTCGAACAGCTGGACACCCTCGCCAGCGAGTGCCAGCAGAGCAGTGTTGACCGCGCTGATCGCCGCCTGCACCGCGTGGTCTACGAAGGCCTCGCGGGCCAGGGGGAAGATGGTGGTCACAATGACCTGCGCGCCGATGGCACGTGCACTCCCCACCACCGCCGTGATGGCCTCCACTGCCGCCGCGACGACCCGCTCACGCTCTCTCGAGGTAGGCGTAAGCCCGGTCAGATCGTTCACGCCCATCTGCACGACCACGATATCCGGCCGAAGCGGCGCCACCATTGCCCGGAAGCGTCGCGCGAGGTAGGACGCCGAGGCGCCGGGGACACCGGTGGTGACGCACTGGAGCTTCGGTAGCACCGGCACCAGCCACCAGTCGGCCCGCGAGTCGCCGAAGAACACGACACGCCGGGTTGTCGGGTCTGGGTGCATCAGCCGGCTACTCCGCGGGCGCCGAGCAGATAAACTCGACCTCGTTGCCGTCGGGGTCATCGACGTACATGGTGCGGCTCGCCAGCACGGGGTGCTTCCCGCCGCGCGGCGTGTAGCCGGCGGCCACGAGCGCCTCACGCTGCGCGTCGAAGGCCTCCGGGGGCAGCGCCAGGGCCAGGTGGTGCAGCTGGTAGCCCGAGGGCTGCCCCAGCACGTCGTCGCCCTTGGGCACCAGGACGATCATCGCGGGGATGCCGGCCACACCCTCGCCTGCCTTGAGGAAGGCGTTGCGCAGCGTCGGCGGCGAGATCAGCTCCAAACCCAGCAGGTCGCGGTAGAACGCAAGCGCCCGCTCTTTGTCCGCCGTCCACAGCACAATCTCGGCGATCCCGGCGATGTAGGCCATTGCGCTCTGCTCCTTCCTCTAATCACACCTCCGCTGAGGTCTATTGTACGGCTCCACGAGCGTCGTATGGTCGCCGGAGGTCTCACGTATCGTATGCCACGTCTGCGATGTGCACGTCTATGCGCCCGGCCCGCCGCCATCGTCAAGCCCGAGCAGCCTGGGCAGCTCGTCGAGGCGCTCGATACTCATGTGGGCCTGCTTGCGCTCCGGCCAGGTGGCGTGAATATGCCCCCACGGCCCACGGCGCAGAAACACCGCCCACATCCCGGCGGCCCGCGCCGGCAGCACGTCGTTGTCGAGCCGGTCACCGACGTAGGCGATCTCCTCGGGAGAGGCGCCCGCCTCGTGGGCCAGGCGCGCGAAGAAGGCGGGCGAGGGCTTATGTACCCCCCAGCGGTCTGAGGCTGCCACCAGGTCAGCCGGGAGCCCGATCGTGTCGAGGGTGGCCTCGGCCCAGAGCGGTTGGTTGCCGGCGATGGCGATGCGCAGGCCGCCCGCGCGAAGCTGGGCGAGGGTCGGGCGCACATCCGGGTAGAGGTCGGCCACGCCGAAGCTTTCTGGCTGACCCGCGGCGACGCGGGCCGCCCGGGCAGCGGCGAGGTCGAAGTCGGGGCGCAGCAGCTGGAACACCTCCCGATGGTCGCGGCGTGCAGCGATCACCGCTCCTAGAGCGGCGAAGAAGGTGAGGCGGGTCACACCAAGCCAGTCGGCCCAGCCCGCCCACTGGCGTGTCTCGTCGATCAGCGTTTCGCCCACGTCGAAGCAGACCCAGCGGATCCCTCTCAAGGGCGGCGCGTCTGCATTCATTGGAGGTTGCCGCCGTCCCAGCGCGGCGCCGCGGCTGTCAAGATCGCCCGCCCCGAGGGCGTGAAGTGGGCGCCCTGCAGCTCAGCCTCCAGCGTGTCGAGCAGGGCGGCGACGTCGGCCCCTGCGCCAACGTGCAGCCCCTCGCTGACCATCAGCGCCCGCCGGGTTGTGTCGCTGACCGTCGAGCGGCGGCTCTGGCGGAAGGTCCAGCGGCGGGCGTGGACCTGGCGCGCCCTGTCGGCGAAGATCACCTCGCCGTGCTCGGGGTGCTCCACCTCGCCACCGAAGGCGTGGTAGGTCTCGTCGCCGTCGGCGTAGCGCACCTGGATGAAGCCCTCCACCTGGTCAAGGTCGATCACCGCGACCGGCAGCGTGAAGGCGAGCGACACCGCGTTGCAGAGGTCGACCAGCGGGTGGAGGGTGGGCAAGCTGTCCTCCTTGCGGAAGCGTCGCAGTAGGGCCTCTGCCGCCGAGCGGTACTGCGTCGGCTTCAGGCCCATCTGGCTAAACGCCCGGCGCCACGCCTGCACCTCCAGCAGGTCCGACTCGTTCGCCCCCGCGAGCCGAATGCGGGCGCGCTCAAAGAGGGGCGGAAGCCGGGCCGAGATGTCGACATCGGGCAGGATGCCGTCGACCAGCAGGACGCCGGGCACAAGGGCGGGGAACGCGGCCCAGACCGCAGGCGTATGCTCGAAGTACATCGTCACCTCTCCGGGTTCCAGCGCCGCGTGGGATCACGTCGTCCCCAGATGCGCTTGTCACTCACCAGCTGCACGACGAGGTCGCGGGTTACGGTCACCTGGCACGAAAGCCGCGGGTAGCCGAACTGCGCGGCGAGGTGGTCGTGCCAGTGGTCGGGCGCAGGGGCCTTACCCTCCAGCCAGACGCCGCAGGTCGCACAGAGCCCGCGCCCGCCACAGTTGAGCTGGCGGGTCAGGGTGGCGTAGGGCGAGAACCCGGCGTCGAGCAGGGCCCGGCGCAGGTTGGCGCCGTGGGGGACTGCCAGGGCGTGGTGCGTCTCGTCGACGAGCACGGTAAGCGTGTGGTCTTGTGGCACGGCCTCAGCCTCCTTCAGCCCAGCGCTCAGCAACCGCGAGCATGGCCTGGCCACCGGGTAGGCCGACTTGCAGGCAGAGCAGGCCGGTCGAGACCCGCTCGATGAAGCCCCATTGCCAAATTGGCTCGGCGGCGACCCCGGTCCGTGCGGCGAGCTGGTCACAACGCTGGTGCCCGAGCTGCAGTGCATCCCCGGTGAGCAGCTCGTCCGTCCACTCGCGCATAAGGATGCCCAGGTCGTAGGCTGGCTCGATGCGCAGGCCGTCGGGGTCGATCAGCTTGAAGCCCTGCCGATTGCTCCCCGGAACTGTCAGCGCGTTCCAGGGATGGGCGTCGCCGTGGGCAAGCACTGCCTGACGCGGGTTGAAGCTGCGCGCCCGCGCGTCAGCGTAGTGCAGCGCCGTGTCGATGACTGCGGCCGGGCAGGGCTGGCCGAGCTCCCGCCACGTGCGGGCAATGAAGCCGCTCAGGCTGCGAGCCTTCTCCGCGCCATCCATAAGCGGAGCGTCGATTGGGTGGGCGGTCCAGGCCTCGGCCAGGGTCGCGCAGAGGTGGGCGATTTGAGCGTCGACCGTGAGCCCGAGCGTCGCGAGCGGCGGGCCGAGGCGCTCCAGCAGCACCGCCCCACGTTCGGCATCGACGGCGTAAACCGCCGCGTAGCCGCGCCCGCGCGCCGCGCACAGGGTTTCGAGCTCACCGGCGCCGGCGGTTGCTGCCGGCGGAAGCAGCTTGAGCACTGCAGGCCGCCCATCGGCCATGGTCGCCTCCACCACCAGTGCCTCGGTGCCGCCAGTGAGCGTCGAACCGATGGTGAGGCCCCAGCCGCTTGCCAGCTCGCCCACACTGTACTCTAGACCGGCGAGCCAGGCCGTGCCTGTTGCCCCCGCCGCGGTAGCCTTCAAGCGGACCGGCTCAGGGATGGTGAGCGCCATTGCCTACGCCTCCGGTGCTGTCAGCATCTGGGCCAGGATCTCCTTCACGAGCTTGGCTGCGAGCGCTGCGGTGATACCGGTCGGGTCGCGCACCGGGTTGAGCTCGACCAGGTCAGCACCGACCAGGGGTACGGGCAGCGACTGGATGATGCCCAGCACCTCGCGGGTGGTGAAGCCGCCCGGCTCGTGGTGCGAGACGCCGGGGGCGAAGGCTGGGTCGAGGGCGTCGAGGTCGAGCGAGAGGTAGAGCGGGCCGCTCAGCCCCAGGTCCATCCCCGGCCGCCAGTCGCGCATCTCGACCACCTCCACGTCGAAGCGCCGGGCCTGGGCCCACTGGTGCTGGTTCAGCGTGCGGATGCCGACCTGCACCAGCCGGGCGATGCGCCCCTCCTCCAGGGCTCGCGCGAACGGGCAGGCGTGGGAGAGGTGATCGCCGTCGAGCTCGTCGTACAGGTCGGGGTGGGCATCGACGTGCAGCACGGTGAGGCCGGGGTGGGCCTTGCCGTAGGCCCGGAGCAGCGGGAAGCTCACGGCGTGGTCGCCGCCGAGGGCGAAGAGGCGCCCGCCCCACTTGAGGATGGCCGAGGCAGCACCGGTGATAGTCGCCAGGGCCGCCTCATCACCGGCGGGGATGGACAGGTCGCCCAGGTCGCGCCAGCGGTCATCGGCCCCGAGGTCATGGCCATTCTCGGCACACAGATTCATCGCGCCGCTGTGCAGGGCAACGCGGATCAGCCGTGGGGCGAGGGCCGGGCCACGCAGGAACGACGAGTGGGCGTCCCAGGGCACGCCGAGCAGCGCCACCTGGCCGGGCTCCAGGGCGTCGAGCTCACGCATCTCCGCCCTCCTGGCCGGTATCCTGCGCGTCCACCACGTCCTGCTCGCGGCGCGTGAAGTACTCGACCAGCAGCGTGAAGAGCTGGGCCGCCATCTCGGGGTCGAGCCCCTCCTCGGCCGCCCAGATGCGGCGCTGCTCCAGCATCGCCCGCACGCGCTCGGGGGCGCGCACCGAGGCTGTGTCGGTCTTGAAGTGGGCCGCGGCGTGAACATAGCCCGCCCGGCGGCCCAGCAGCTCCAGCAGTTCCCGGTCGAGCGTGTCGATCGCCGCTCGCACCTCGGCCAGGCTCGCGCACTCCTCGGGCAGCTTCACAGCCGCCCCCTTTGCTGGACCGCTTCCGGCAGCCAGGTCTCGTGGACATGGACCCACACCAGGCCGTTGGGCGTACCAGGCTGCTCATGGAAGACCACCGTGCTGAGCCGGCCGGTGACCTTGCCATCGGCGTGCTGCTGCCACTCCTCGTAGGTGGCGACGGTCAGCCCGCCCTGTGTGAAGCGCAGCTCGGCGTTCTCGATCCACATCCGCCAGCTGGGCCGGCTGCCGTGAGCCGCCCGCAGCTGGGCTAGCAGCCGATCGCTTGGGATGAGCTCTCCGGCCGGGGTGACGATGACAAACTCCGGCGCCTGGGTGTCCACCAGACGCGCGTAGACCTCGTCGGTCGCCGGGAGTGTGCCGCCAAGCCAGCCCTGGAAGAAGTCATGAAGCTCGACGATCTCGGCGTGCCAGGGTGGAAGGCTCATACGGCGCCCCCCGCAACGTCGACGGCGTGGCGCAGCAGGTCCTCGCGCCGCACGACCTCCAGCGCCGCCTCGTGAGTGGCGGCCAGCACCACGGGCGGGGCGACTCCCGCCTCAAGGGCCTCCTGCCAGCGGTCGGCGCACAGGCACCAGCGGTCGCCCGGCTGCAGGCCCGGAAAGCCGTACTCTGGCCGCGCTGTGCTCAAGTCGTTGCCCCGTGAGCGGCTGAAGGCCAGGAACTCCGTCGTCACCTGGGCGCAGACGACGTGGACTCCCAGGTCGCCCGGGCCGGTGTCGCAGCAGCCGGTGCGGTAGAAGCCGGTCAGAGGTGCAGTGCTGCACGTGGCGAGTGGGCCGCCCAGGACGTTGCGCGCCACGGGGGCCGTGTGCTTGCCGTTCGTCGTGTGCCGTCCGTTGGTGCTCATCACATCGTTTCTTTCACCCGGCGCGGGCGCCGTTCGGCACCGGCGACTCCGGCGTTGCAAGCACGGGCGTGATACCGTCGGCGTAGCCGATGTCGAAGAGCATGCCCTCGGAGACAACCCCCCGCATCTTGCGCGGCGGCAGGTTCACGACAACCAGGCTCTGCCGGCCCACGATCTCCTGCGGGTTGGCCCGCTCCTGCTTGATGCCCGCGAGGATGGTGCGGGTGTGGTCGCCGAGGTCGACCGTCAGGCGCATCAGCTTGTCCGAGCCGGGCACCTCGTCAACAGCGGTGATTGTGCCGACGCGGATGTCCAGCTGCTCCAGCAGTTCGGGCGAGATCGGCGCCTTGATCGGCGCAGGGGTAAAGGGTTGCATCATCTCTTCCTTCGCTGAGGCCTCCTCGCACCATGGTGCAGCCCTCAGCCAGCTTCAGGTGGAATACCAGGGTGGCGGCAACAACAGGATCGGGCCACGGGGATGAAGCGTGATGGCGTCCTGGTGAACACGCAGCCAGCGGTCGAATGCGGGCTGGAGCGCGGCTGCCTCGGCCAACGGGCGCTCCACGAAGGCGAGGTGGCGTGTCAGGTGCGCCCGGGCGCGGTGGCCGTCGAAGCGCGGCTCCTGCCCATCCAGAGTGACGTACCGTGCCACCGTCATCGCGACATCCGGTGTTTGCGTGGTCACATCGACGAAGGCACAGAACTTCGATGGCGCAAACTGGCCGCTCCTGGGCTCGGCAACGAAGTAGGTGACCGTACGGCGCCCCCACAGTGCCCGTGTCGACGGCTCGGCGAGGTCACGTTCCCAGCGGCGCAGGTTCAGCATCACATCGAGGACATCACCGGCGAAGTGAATACGGCCGGTCGCAGCGGTGATGACGGGCTCAGCAACCGCGAAGACACGGGCAAGCTCGTCACCAACAGGCGGCCCGACCACGCCAAGCGTGTCCAGCGGCGTATGGTTGAGCCGCTTCACGTCGGAGGCAGGCAGGTGCGGAAGCAGGGTCGTCTGGAACGCAGCCATGCCTACCCGGCGGAGCAGTGTGATTGCCGCTGCGGCCAGGTTGCGCCGCCCGCGGTCAACGTGAGGGCTGACCATTGCGAGGAAGGTGTCGGCTGCTGGTTGGGGCTGGAAGAGGTGAGCGGTCGCAAACTTTGCGTGGTTGGCGACGGGGTCAGCCCGGCTCACTTCGAACTCGACCCAGATGCGCCGGCCGTCGGCGTGGGTGAGCACAAGGTCAGCCTGCGGGCGATAGCCGAGCAGGACGGCAAAGTCGTCGCTGAGCAGCGCGACTTCAGAGGCGGCTGACCAGCCTGGGGGGCAGGCAGCGGCGAATGCGTGTTGGAGGTAGCGTGGCAGCGTGCCCATCGCGGCCAATCATAGCACGCCACGGGACCCTACGCCGCCCAAACACGACGGTAGCCAGCCTCCAAGCGGACAGCCAACGGTCTTCTTCAGTGTGGCAGATCGGCCAGGCGCTAACCCTTGCCTGGTTCTCATCGCTCCCAGGGTTTGCCCCGGACCTGCCGTGCTTGTTGACCTTTACCATAGCCTCGTGGTGTTCATTGAGCCACCGGTAGCGAGTTGACCTTGCAGCTCAGCTCGCTCCTGACAGCTTCATCTCGTGCTACGCGATGCTTTTGCGACAACCATGCGCCACACCAACAGCGCTTGTTCCGCCGCCAGGCCATGCACGACCATGCCAACCTCGACATTACCCATGAGGCCCGCCCTGGTTAGATTGGCGCTGCCGATCAATGCGGCGCGAGAGTCAACAATCACCAGCTTCGCGTGAACCAGGAGCGGCTCGCTCACCCCATCTACGGTGTGGCGAAGCGATGGGAGGTGTACACCGACCGTGGCTGGCGCTTCAGCCCGAAGGGCCTGTACAGCGCGCGCATTTGGGCTGTGTGGGTCGTCAAGGTGATGTGTTGCCACCGTTACCTGTACGCCCCGACCAGTTGCGGCCCGAAGCGGCTCGATAAGCAGGCCGATCCCCTCACGATCCACATAGGGTGTACAGATCAGCACTTCGGTAGTTGCTGCTGCGATCAGGCGTGCAAGCACGTCACGTGTTGTTGGAAGCTCAGAAACGCTAGGACTGATCCAGGAAGGCAGCGTCACAGCCAGGTTTGGTTGTGGTGCTTCGCCTGCCCACGCAGCCAACACCGAGGCGAGTGCTGGAGGTCGAATCAGGGGCGGTGTGCACTGTAACGCGCCGGTGGCGCGAAGAGCATTGAGCAACATCAGCGGGCCTTCGTCGCCCAGGAGGCGGCGTGACCACTGAAGGTCTTCGAGCGTCACTGGCCGACCCACAAGCGCCCAGAGAGCAGCGCTTACGGCTGCCAGCGTGCCTGGAGACCCACGTAAACGCCTGACGACCCACTCGGTTGAGTTGTTCATCACACCTCCCAGAACCCGCAGGTGACCTCAAAGGGGCGTTCATCCAGCGTTGTCAGACCACCAAACAACACCGCGCGCGAGAGCTCGTGGTTGCCATGGACACACCCGTGCTCACGATGCAGACAGGCCGCGCATGCCCCACCCGTATCAGTGTACAGCGGGTCGTGGAGGCATGTCCGCCCCAGGTCACGTGCCTGGGTTAGCCATGCGCCCAGGCTGCGTTCGACCAGCGTCAGGAGGCCGCCGATCTTGGTGTCGGTGAAGCGGTTGGCGTACAACACGACGGCCAGCGTTTCGGGGAACAGGAATTCGCCCACCGACTCAGGGGCGTAGCCGCTCAGTGCGATGGCCTGGAGAAGCGTGTGCGACACTGTGTGGAGCAGCATGCGCACCGCCGTCGCACCGGGCGTGTTGTAGTCGGGCTGGTAGCGCGTCTGGAGCAACCCGGGTACCTGCGTGTGCAGTGCGGCCCATGTCGCCAGGGCATTGCCTTCCCCAGTCTCAACCAGGCCTTGAGAGGCCAACCACGCCAGCACGCGTGTGGGGTCAAGTTGCACGCATACCGCCTCGGTGGTGTTCGCCAGCACATACAACGGTACCCTTGCTTCGTTCGGAAGCGAGAACGGCACGACTGCACAGAGGTTGGGCGTCCGGCTCTGCCGGCTGAAGCCTATGGCCGTCAACGCGAGCGGAAAGGCATCGATGGTTGAGAGCGTTAGCCCCATCGCCTTCGCCTGCGATGCCCCCGCGTCCAGTGCGGCCACCCCCTCCGTGTCTCCCGCCGTCTCCAGATCAGCCCTCAACGCGGGCAGGGCTCGAACGATGCCGCTGTCAAGGAGTGCTGCAAACTCAACGACTCGGCGCGGTACCCGCCCTCGCAGCGCCTCCCGTGGCAGGGCGTAGGCTGCCTCCAGGGCGTCCAGTGCCGCTGTGACCGCTGTGTGCTGCCCCTGCACCTGTCCAACCGCCGCGCTCAGGGTGTCCACATCGACTCCCTGTGCGCGGAGGGCGGCGAGCAGCTCGGTAACAACCGGTGTTGTGCTTAGGCCCGTCGTGGACGTGAGTGCCACAAGCACCGGCGTGGTGAGCACTCCGCAGCTCCGGGCCAGGGCAAGCAGACGACCATCGCGAGCGCGCAGGATTGCGTCGACGTCTTCTCCTGGGAGGTTCAGGAATGCCACGGTGTGCACAAGGTGCAGGGCGCTGTCTGTGACCACCGAGCCCTTCATGAGGCGGCTGAAAAAGTGGTCATGAGCGTTGCGCTTTGTGACGGCACACATACAGCTGCGGTTGCGTACGCTTGTCAGAAAGGCTCCCCCACATCCAGGGCATCGCCAGGCCAGCGAGCGGTACCGGCCTGTGGTCTCCAGAACCACGTCGTCGCCGTGAACAGGGCAGGTAGGCGTAGACAGCGGCTCCAGGCGTCCACAGGCGTGGCTCTCGACGAAGCGTACCTGACGCATTGTGGCACCACACGCGGGGCAGGTTCCTGGAGGTGAGCCTCGTAGCCGGCGTAGTGGAGCGACACGGCCACAGCTTGTGCACTGCAGCAGATCCGGGTAGGGGGCGAAGCGCACGCGGGTCGGTGTGCCGACTACGTACATCCGCCGGGGATCGATCGTTGCATCCAGCACATACCCTGCTCGCAGTGGCGCATCCCACTGCGCCAGGTAGTCTCGCACTGCGTCAAGCAGCGCGGTGGCATTCACTCCTTCGGTGGGATCAAGGTCAACCGACACGACCTGGCACACACCGTAGTCGTCGTGGATGAACAGGGCCCCCGGCATGAGCCGGGTAAGCACTTGAGTGCGGGCGCGGGTGAAGCTCATGCGTCTTCCTCGGGCTGCGGCGCCCGCCGAAACCAGCGCAGGTCCCGTTCAGGAACAGTTGGGCTTACATCGAAGGGCAGAGCAACGTCAACGTCGCGCAGCGATGTCATCGGGGCGGGGGTGAACGCTTCACGCAGGTAACGCCCGCTGGTTGCGCGCAGGCGCGCCAGAGCGGCAACAAACAAAGCCGCCTGCTCGGCAATCTGTGCTCGGGCCTGCTGCTCCAAGTTGGCCGGGTAGCGCCCCGTTCCGAGCCCATAGACAGCCTCTGCGAGCTCCGTGATTGCCGCCACGTCTGTGACCTGCGCCAGAGGACCACTCAAGGCATACACCGTGTCCAGGTCGGTTAAGCCAGCGTTGGGCAACGCACGGCTGAAGAGGGCTCCCAGCATGACACCTGCGAATGTTCGGCTGAGCGTATCGCGTGCAAACCGGCTGATCGGCACAGGCGCGATCAGCTGATCAAGGTTCTGGTGAAACTCGCGCCAGCGATGGTAGAGACTTGTGGCGCGCAGCGAGGTTCGTGGTAGCACGGCGACAACAAGTCCCAGGTGGCGTCGCCCGACACGGCTCGACGCCTGGATGTACTCGGCCATCGACCCGGGGATGGCATCGATCACCATAAGGTTGAGGCGGGAGATGTCGACGCCATGGCTGATCACGGACGTGGCGACCAGAGCGTCGAGGTGGGCCGGGTCGTGCCAGGGCGGTGCCTGCTCCAGATCGTCGATGGTGGCGGCAATGTCGCCGAAGGGGGTGTCGCCCGTAAGCAACCGCACGATCAGCTCGCTCTCCTCACCATCCCGTCCGGACGGCAGGTGCTCCAGTGCCTCGGTGATGCGTGTGCCACTGTGCTTGGTGCCCACGTAGGTCACGCTCGTGTCGTACAGATGCAGGAGTGCCCGTACGTCGTCGGCACTAAGGGCGTCCCGGAGCCCAACGGCGGCGATTGCGCCATAGGGGTTACGGTGCAAGCCGGCGATGATCGCGTGCAGAGTCGCCCCACACAGGATTGCCGCGTCCACCGGCGTAAGCTGCGGGGCCTGGAAGCCTATCAGGATGCGCGCCTGCTGGGGCCGTCCCTCTTCGTCGCGAAGAGTTGTGCTATAGCAGGTCTCGCCAAGCCGCCGGTCGCGCCCTGGGAATCGGACGGCCTCTCGCACACCGTAAAGCTGGCGGGCCTGGTGGCTAAATCCTGCGATGGTTGCCGTCGCCGCCAGCACCTTCGGCGGTGCCCCGCTGTGGTGCAGGGACTCGGCGCGCACAAGGGTCTCGTAGTGACCCGCGAAGGCGCCCAGCTCCTGCTCGATGAGGTGCAGCTCGTCCTGGATGATAAGGGCCGGGGCTGGGTCGATCAGTCTCATAGGGACGCGCTTACGAGGAACGCGCTTACCCTGCGGATTCGTGGGGCACTCAGGGACGCCACACCAACGTCCTGCGCCGTATCCGTGGCCAGGTTCAGAGCAACGCCACGCGGGGCCAGCCCAGAGCATCGTCAGCGCTGCACGGTAAGCCACCGAGGCAACTTTATCCACGGTGCCGACGACCAGTGAGGGCAGGAACCGTAAGACCTCGGTGTCACTGACATACACTGGCAGCGCCGTCGCACAGGCAGTACAGCGCAGCACGATGCGCGCGAGAGGTACGTCTACCTCGACGGCAACGCTCCCAACGGCCCGGCATGCCGGGCAGTGGCGGATGAGGTGAACCTTCTCCCGCAGGACAGGGTCATTGGCAATCTGCTCCAGAGGCCACGGGACAGCCCCAACCCGGAGCGTGTTCGGCGTCAACTCCTTGCCCACGAGGTAGCCCAGGGCTATGGGGTCACCAAGTGGACGGTCGAGCGAGGCCTCGAGCACCAGCCGCTCCTGCTCAGCTTCCCAAATAACAGTCACTGCCCGCTGCACCTGCTGCACACTGAGCATCCGCAGCGGGAAGCGCAGCCAGGCGCTGACACCGCCTTCCTTGCCCCGTAGGCGATCGAAGAGGATGGCACAGGCGATAAGACTGAAGTACGCCTCGGTCTTCCCGCCACCTGTGGGAAACCACAGCACGTCAGCCTGATCGAGGGTGCCTCCCGGGTGGTGAGCACTGGGGAGGCTCCCCAGTGGACGAGCTGCTAAAGCGGGGAGCTGGCTGACAAGGAACACCACCTGAAACAGGCGCCAGCGGTCGTAGCGCCCGTTGGCTGCGCGCTGCATGACGCGATGCATAGCCTGAAAGGCGGTGAGCAGCAATGGATGGGCTGTCAGTACGGCGATGCCGTCCTCGAAGCGGGCTACCTCGGAAGCAAAGGCGTCGCGGTCTCGTTCACGGGCAGTTTGCTCCTGTTTCCAGGACACTGGATCACGTTCACAGGGTCCGGCCGCAACCCAGTCGTCCACCTCTGCGGCCCAAGCGGCTCGATACGCATGCATCGAGGCGGCGATGGTGCTTAGCACCGGTAGCGGATCGGCGGCAAGGTCGGACAGACGGGCGGGTGGATCGGAGCGACTACCGAGGCGCAGCTGTGCGACACGGGCCAGAGCTGCAGTGCGAATGGTACGGCGGTTGGAGGACACGACAATACTAGCAGCGTGGCCGAGGGCCCAGACGGCGCGGTCCACCTGGTAGTCGTCGGGAATGGGCACTAGTTCGATGGGAACAAGCGTGCCCTGGCGAAGCGTCACCTCAAGGGCACTGTCGACGAGCAGGTTGAAGGGATCGCCGAAGGGGTCGGTGGGCGTGGTGTTGCGAAGGAAGACCTGGACGAGCACAGCACCACTTGGGGTCAGGCGGGGGCGTACATCGAGGTCGGCGCGCAGCAGCAGGCTAGGTGGACTCGCGGTGAGGCGAGCAAGAAAAGCGGCGTGCTGCTCAGGTGAGGCAAGGTCGGCAGCTGGGATGGTTCTGATACGGCGACTTGGGCGCCACAGTGGCCGATCTGGTTCGGCTGCTGCTGCGGTAAGGATGGTAGTGATAGTGGACTGGATACGGCCATCGTCGGAGAGGCGAGGTGGGAGCGCACTACAATCTAACTCTATAGTGACGGCCTCCGGTTGCACTAAACGACGCACCGCCTCATCGACAAGCCGCACTCGTTGGGATGCGGCTTCCTTATTGGCTTCGGGGACGCCTACCTCCCGACGCTGCACATCCCACGGGGCGAAGTGGCGCGTGTAGACGGCGAACCGAGAGCGTACCCGCAACACCACACGCCCGTGGGCATCAGGCTGGACAAGAAGCTGCACGCCGAGGGTAGACGATCCTTGTCCCGCCGACGACCTACCCGCCGACGACCTACCCGCCGTTGACCGGCGCGCAAACAGTGGAGCGTCATCTGGAGTTGGTGCCTCATTGGCGTTATCGTCGACTTCTGATGCAACCTCATCGCCCGTCGTTGGTGGATCGACACTCTCTATGTCAACAGAGACTTCACTGAGCGGGGAGCCACCCGGTGTCAGGACGCCAAGATGGCACACATCACCAGGTGCCGTACGCCAGAGCACGGGCTGGTTCCGACCCGTTAGTCGGCGCTCCAATTCTTGAGTCAGGTGGGTGACGAGAGCGTGTTCGTCACGGTAGGTGGGCTCAGCCACGGCCCACCTCCGCTAATGGCAGGAGGGCCACCTCTGTCGGGTGCCAGACGCGCTGGAGTGCACCGATGGGGATAACTGCTTGCTCCCAGGTTATGAAGTTTTGAGAAGCGGCTACTGGCACCTGAATGCTGCAGGATGCCCCTTTAAGTCCTGTGATTAGCGCGGTGGTAGTGCATCCTCGAAGCGCCACGCGCGCAACAGCACCAATGGAGGGTGATGGCGGCCTCACGACATAGCTAGCACCATTCCGAGCGTCAACAGCCCTTGATGCTTCAGACACCCATACTGTGGCCAGGGCAGGGCGAAAAACCGCCTCGTTTTGAAGAGCTGGCAAGGACGCCACAAGTGAGCCTAGATCTCCGGTATGTACTGCTAGCTGCTCCTTGACAGTAGGGTCATCCGACTGATGGATAATGAAGTGAGTAATTGGAACCAGGCGTGCTAAACCAAGCTGGACACCGCGTAGGATCGCTGAAATGCTGGGTGGCTTGCGGCACAGGGAGGAGCTGAGGGAAAGGTCGAGTAGGAAGCGGTGGAGCACAATTGATCGCCCGCTACGCTCGGTGACGAGCAGCAGATCGGCATGCTCAGCGTGGAGCTCAGCAGTGAGCAACACGCCGGCTGTCGCTGGTTCGATAACTGGGTGGGTAAGCTGGATGAGCTGTACCGCCGGGTGGGGCACACGCTGAGCTTTACCACTATCCAACAGCACGCGGGCATAGGCAGACGATGTGGGCAGCAAGGGCCGCTCCTGGGCATCCCTGACATACACCGGGCTGGGCATTGCAATGCCTTCGGTGTTCGTCGGCTATGCCTCAGTAAGAGGCCCGCTCTCCTGAAAAGGAGGTTCTCTCTAATTGTATGGGCAGCGATGATGCCGTGCTACAATGGCAACGTGTGGCGCACTAGTGCCGAGAGTGTTGTCCGGCGCCCGACTGGGGAGCCTGTCGCCGGACAACACATGGCCCGGCTATTGGGATAGTCCCAACGCCAAACATTGTAGTGCGTCTGTTCTAATTTGTCAAGGTTCCCCTGTCAGGGAATCGATGGCCGCGCACTTCGGGGCGAAGCTGCGCCACCTCCGCGAATGGTATGGCCTTACTCAGACGGATCTCGCGCACCGACTTGGCCTCACTTCACGTTCCCATATGTCCAACGTAGAGTCGGGGAAAGACCGGCCGTCGCTAGACCTCGTAATTAAGGCTGCCATCCTCTTCGGAATTACGACAGATTACCTGTTGCAAGATAGCGTTCCGATAGCAACTCTTCAGTCGTCTGGGTTGCATAATATCAATATTTCTGGCGTTGATGCTGTTTCGCTTGGTCAGCAAGTGCGCAGGCTACGTCAGGAACGTGGGTTAACCCAACTAGCCCTTGCTCAACGAGTCGGTTCGGCTGGACAGAGCGGAATTGCCAAGATCGAGCGTGGTGAGAAGTTACCCTCCTTGGAACGAGTGGTCCAGCTCGCCGATGCGCTCGGCGTTTCTGCTGATGCCCTGCTCATTCCATCTGAGTTAGGCATAGACTCTGAGCAAGATCAGCGGAAACCTTAATGGCTCTGGCCTGTGACAAAACTTGGGCCTCTACTCGAATCAGTAGACTTTATACCTGTTCATTTTGCTGTTCTGAGCAAGTGCTTTTTGGTGCTCTAAAAGCGGCGTAGAGTTTTTGAGCGTCGATAGCGTCTTGAGGAGTACTGGTGTGATTGGCTAAATAATCGTTATAGAATGCCCATCCACGAGGTGCACACCATAACAATGAAAATAGCATTCGATAAGTTGTCCCACCTATGTAGATGGCTTAGCGATCTAAGTGCGGTAATGATGTGAGGTCTCAGTAGAGATTACTACTAGCCTGTGCGCAAACGCGCAAGGGCCTTTCCTTATTCTTAACTTGCCGTGTCAATCTGTTCACCGACTCGATTTCGTTCGTACCGTGTGCTATACTTCGTGGCAGTAAGCGTCCGCTTCTGCGAGCCTGACTGAGCGCAATGACGCAACTTCCTCTCACCCTCTCGATCCCCCCGTCCCACCTGGACAATCATCTCTTCGAGGCCACCAACATCCTCGGCGGCCCCCTCGACGCCGACGACCTCAAGACCAACATCTTCCCCTTGCTCTTCTTCAAGTGCATCTCCGACGTGTACGACGAGGAGACGAAGACGGCACTGGAGGAGTCCGGTGGCGATGAGGAATACGCCCACTTTCCGAGAACCATCGCTTCCAGACCCCGCCCCGCTGACACTGGAACGATGTTAGGGCCACAGCTACAACGTTTGGCCAAACCATTGAGCTGCAAGTGACGATGAACGAACTTTTCGCTACATTGGAGCGGGCAGGGTTTACGGAACTGCAGAGGGGGAGCGGATCGTGATCAAGGCGCAGGAGCTCGAGCAGGCACTCAACAATCTGCTTGCACTGGATGCGCAGTTGATCAGCGGCAAGCTGGCGCTTCTGCTCGCCGAGCTTGCTAACAGCCCCCGCACGTACGAGGATGCGCAGCAGCATCTCCTTCCCGACAGCGCGCTGCCGGCCCTCCTGGGTGCCCTTGCGGGGAAGAAGGTAGCCCTTCAAGAGAGCGTGGTCGCCTTCGGCGAGGGCACGCAACTTGGCGATGTGACGATCGGCGAGGTGGTCAAAGGGAATTCGCTCAAGATTAGCTTCAATCTGCATCCCCCGCCTGCGAGCAGCCCGGCGAGCACCGCCAGTTACGAGGTGGAGTCCAGTGCTCACCGCGGTATCATCGTGGATACCCCGGGCAAGGCCGACGGCGAGTTCTCAACGCAGATTACCGACTTCATGGCCCGGTTCTCGAAGAAGGTCGATCGCCTCACCCGAGAGCAGTACAGAGTTATTCAATACCTGCGCGGAGAGCGGCGCGCACGCATCTCCGGGTGCGCCGGCTCGGGCAAGACGCTGGTCGCAATTGAGAAGGCGCTGCGCTTGTCCGAGGCCGGCATTACCACGCTGTTTCTGTGCCACAGCCCTTTGCTGGCCGAGCACATCATCCAGATGACGCGGGGTTCGGCCGTACGCGTGTTGGCGTTTGGCGCATGGATCGCTGAGCTGACCGGGTACACGATCACCACGAGCGGATCGTGGTCGAACTACGATGAACCCGTTGATGAGCTTGTGGGTCGTGCCTTCGACGCCGCCGTGCGTTCGGAGTGCTGCTACGACGCGATTATTGTTGACGAGGGGCAAGACTTCCGCGACGAGTGGTGGGCTATTGTCGAGGCCGCGCTGACCCCGCCCTCCCTCGGCATCCTCTATATCTTCCATGACGACCAGCAGTCGCTCCTACCCTATCGGGCGAGCTACCCGATCGTCCGGCCGGTCATGGACCTTTCGCGGAACTGTCGTAACGCAGGCAACGTGTACAGCGTCTTGCGGCGGCTCGTTCCTCAGTCGCCAGAGCCGGAGGAGGAACTGCTCGATGACGGCCGGGCCGTATTGCTTCCGTACACGTACGGCACGGAGAAAGATATCGTCGAGAGGGCTCTCGTGACGCTCTGCCCCGGCGTCAACCCCAACGAGGTTGTCATCCTCCTCGGTGGAGCTCAGAGCCTAGACACCTCGCCCCTCGCGGGCACCGAAATCTTGCTCTCAGAGCGAACAAACTGGCAGGAGGCGGTGCGGAGGGAGTTCGACAAAATTCTGGCAGACCTGAATTTGTACTATGTGTCTATTCCCAATGAGAAAGTCGTATCACTACCATTCGAATTGGCGGAGCTTAGCAACAACCCGTTCCCTTCCGAAAAAGATATGCTCTTGGTTCAGCGCCTTGCCCATTACTTCAATCCTGGACCCCGGAGCCGCGTGCTGTCAATGGGCCGCATGGCTGCCAGGGGAGATACATTTACTAAATGGCGCTTTACTTCCAGTGGATTTCAATTGGAGTTTACCGGGGCGCATGGAATGACCGATGTAGGTTTAGCCATCGGCAAGATTCTACGCTTTCAAAGCAAGCAATGGGCAGACGGCCTTCCTCGCCCGCAAACGACCCGGATTCAGCCGTACTACGCGCCTGAGCAACCGGACGCGGCGATCAAGATGTACAACACTGCGGATTACAAGGGCCTCGAGGCAAATATCGTCGTTCTGGTCACAAATGGCAAGGACCCGATGCTACGCCAGCAGCTCTATGTCGCCGTTTCGCGTGCCCGCTATATGCTGATCGGCCTCATCGACAGGAGTGCCGCGACGATTCTCCCGGCAACCGACCATCTCTAGCCGCCGACGGTCGCCACGTCTTCAGTAGCCCCGCGATAAAGACAGGTGTGCCAATGACAACCACGACGACAATCATCGGCAACCCACCAACGGTCATCTCCCCTCGGCAACAGTCAAGAATAGCCTCGACTCGGCTAGTTTTAGAAACTCAACACAGCCAAAATTATCCTTCAGTTCCATTTTTGGAAATTTCTTTAGTCTTCAGTTTCTCTGCGTAGTCAAAGACATGGTCAATTTCATCCTCCGTAAAATCAGTATCTTTAATATACCGAACAAGATGCATAATCTTAGGATGGCCGCGAAGGAAATCGGCAATATCAGGATCAGTAGTATATGATAAGCGAAACAAGACATCGGGATCTGCTGCTAATACTCTGGCCAAATCCTTAATAATCTCTACACGTGGAGGGCTCTCCTTACCACGCTCAATTCGACTAAGGTAGGCAGGAGAAATGCCAACCCTGGAAGCTGTCTCACGGAGCCCCAGATCTTGTGCAATTCTCAGATCACGTATAGTTTTTCCAAAATTGCTCATGGTAGCCAGTATACTCCAATGTTTAGCGTTTTGCAACACTTAACAATTCTCCAGGTTTCTGGTATAATCCGCAATGGCGCCGGGTTGAGACACAACCTGGGACTGCAGCGAGGACCGTCAGAAGCGATCCCCGCCCTGCTAAGCGGAGCGATGAACATGCACGTGGAAACTACTATCCCGGTCGGCTATACACTCGATTACGTTTCTGGTAGGCAAATCAAAGAAACAAACAAGGAGTTGGTTCGACAGAGGGTAGTTCGTGCGCTCATCCACGAGTACGGCTTCTCTCCCGAGGATATGGAGTTAGATTTTTCTATCGGTGGTCGTAAAAAAGTGGATATTGCCATTTTCCTTCCCGGCAAAACCCACATTATTTATCATTTAAGTCGAGCCGTTATCTGCCGTCAAGAGCCGAACGCAGGTAAGAATGCCGTTCGTATCCGCGATTTCGAGCAAGCTGCCAAAGATCTTGATGAGATTGAAGCTATCATGCGCGAAGTAGACTCAATTAAGTATGGTTTATGGACCAATGGGCTTGAGTTCTTTTTTCTAGAAAAAGAACAGAAGCGCTTTGAAACCAAGTGCACCCCTATCGGCGACTGGCCTATGGCCGAAGAGTCAGTTGGCACTAAGGAGGTGATTTCTGACGCACATACCCGTGTTGCTGACAACGAAATGCTTAAGATTACATTTCGGCGCTGTCACAACTTTATTCACGGCAATGAGGGAATGCCTAAGGATGCTGCTTTCTGGCAATTCCTATACCTAATTTTCTGCAAGATGCACGACGAGAACCTACGTGCCAAGCAGCGGCAGGCGTGGCAGCGCCGCTTTTGGGCTGGCCCAAAGGAACAATTTGAGGCACAGGGCCGCAAAGCTATTCGTGCCCGCATCGAGGAGCTATTCACTGAGGTCAAAAAGCAATACAAAAACATGTTCCGAGGTAACGAGGAAATCACCCTTTCCGATAGAGCGCTGGCTTTTATCGTGTCTGAGCTGGCGAAATACGATTTTACCCGCACTGATGTAGACGCGAAGGGGGTAGCATACCAGGAGTTGGTGGGCGTTAACCTGCGCGGAGACCGTGGTCAGTATTTCACTCCCCGGGGCGTTGTGAAGCTGGTTATCGAGATGCTCGACCCCAAGGAGAACGAGACTCTGCTAGACCCAGCATGTGGTGCGCCACGAGGTGCGGCGCGTGCTTGCCCGAATGGAGGTTTACCTTTGGTAGGGACGGCAGGCGACCTCCCGCCTGCCGAGGCTGATCCAGCGGGCGGGGGGCAAGGAGCATCAACCCG